>CDZH01071898.1_pt1 | contig 195235 bp, 170 predicted proteins | sample 557721 | NCBI WGS metagenome assembly CDZH01 (sample SAMEA3182062, study PRJEB8094) | gut metagenome | biome: human; feature: gut; material: Stool; isolation source: human stools | place: Canada | collected 2013-01-14 | reverse complement strand
TCACTTGCTTTTGCTTGTAGTTCTTCTGATGGTGGTTGTGGCGAATATACACCATCCCAAATTCCATCATTATCTGTTGCATTAAATTCCATACCACTGTATATTGAAGTTAATTGTTCATCTATCTCATTGATTTGTTTATCTATCTCGCCTATTCTTCTTTGAGCATCTATTCTTTCTTTTTCTTCTTTCAGTTTTTGTTGTTTTTGTCGTAATTCACTTGCTTTTGCTTGTAGTTCTTCTGATGGTGGTTGTGGCGAATATACACCATCCCAAATTCCATCATTATCTGTTGCATTAAATTCCATACCACTATATATTGAAGTTAGTTGTTCATCTATTTCATTAATTTGTTTATCTATTTCACCTATTCTTTGTTGCATTTTTTCTGCTTTTAACTTTTCTTCTCTGCTTATTATTTCATCCATTTTTACTCCTCCTTTATATTTTTTTCATTTTACCCTGCTATATATAATAATAACATAATTTTACATTTTTTTCAAGTCTTATGTTAATTTTTCTTCATATCACTGTTCAAAAGGCACACTTGCAGTGTGCCTTATTTATTCTATGCCTCTGGTTCTACTAAACCATAGTTTTTATTGTCCTTCATTCTATATATAACATTTACTTTTCCAGTTTCTACATTTATAAATGTTAAAAATCTGTCTTGTGGTTTCTCTTCTAACTTTAATTTTGCATCTTCTGGAGTTAAAGGTTTTATATCATAATATAATGTTTTTAATATTTCACCTTCTATTTCCTTTTCCTCTTCTTGTCTTAATTCTTCTTTTCCTCTAATTGATTCTGTCATATTTTGTTTATCTTTTTTTGTCTTCATTTTTCTTATTTGACCTTCTAATATGTCTATGTCTTTATCTATTGAAGCATATAAGTCTCTATGTGCTGTAACAGCTCTAAATCTATCTGTTCCCATTTTTACATCTATTTGTGCAACTTGTTCAGATCCTTCTGTTTTTATTGTTGCATTTACCTCAAATTCATCTCCGAAATATTTTACCAATCTTTCAGCTTTTTTTTCGATGTATTCTTTTATTGCGTCTGTAGCTTTTAAATCCTTTCCTGTTATTGTTATATTCATAACCATCTCTCCTTCCAATTTTTACAATATTATCGTTGGTACTTTCTTATTATAGTTGTTATGCTTATTTTTTTCAAGAGATTTTTAAAATTTTTGTGTTTTGTATAGTTAAATTCCCATAACAAGTTTTTTATGCTAACCTCTTGCAAATTTCGTATTTCCGTGTTAAAATATATTTTGTTATTATTTACTAACTTAAAGGGAGGTGCAAATTATGCCAAATATTAAATCTGCAATTAAACGTGTTAGCGTTATCGAAAAGAAAACTGCTAGAAATAATATGATTAAATCTGGATACAAATCAGCTGTTAAAAAGTTTGAACAAGCTGTTGAAAATAAAAACGTAGAAGAAGCTACAAAGTTATTCTCAGAAGCTACAAAGAAAATAGATCAAGCTTGTACAAAAGGTGTTATTGTAAAAAACACAGCTGCTAGAAAAAAATCTAATTTAGCAAAAAAATTAAATGCTATAAATGCATAAATAACAAAAAATTGTGCACAGTTTTTTGTCAAAAAGAAGTTCCTATTTCAGGAACTTCTTTATTGTTTCTTTTATTTCTTCTATTTTTACTAATTCGCTTTCTGTCTCTTTTCTCTGTTTTAGCTCTATTAGTCCTTCTTCGACTTTTTTTCCTACAGTTATTCTTAATGGTATTCCGATTAAATCCATATCATTAAATTTTACTCCTGGTCTCTCATCTCTATCATCTAATATAGTTTCTATGCCCATATTCTGTAACTCTGTATAAATTTGTTCTGCTATTTGCTTCTGCTTTTCGTCTTTGTTGCTTATTAAAACTATACATACTTTATATGGTGCTATATTCATTGGCCATATAATTCCTTTGTCATCATGGTTTTGCTCTACTACTGCTGCTATCATTCTTTCTACACCTATCCCATATGATCCCATTACAACTGGTTTTAATTCATTATTTTCGTCCAAATAATTTAAGCCTAAGCTTGACGAATATTTTGTTCCCAGTTTAAATGTGTTTCCTACTTCTATACCTTTTTTAAAGTGTATGTGTCCTTTACATTTTGGACATAAATCTCCTTCTTGTATGTTTCTTATGTCTGCAACAATTTCTGGTTTAAAATCATCTATATTTACATTTATATAATGATAATTTGTTTCATTTGCTCCTACTAAAAAGTTTTTCATATATTTAATTCCATTATCCATTATAATAGGAATATTTAGTCCTATTGGCCCCGCAAATCCTACTTCTGCATTTGTAATTCTCTTTACATCTTCTGCTTCCGCTAGTACAACTTCCTTTGCATTTAACAATTTCTGAAGTTTTACTTCGTTTACATCTTTGTTTCCCTGTACCATACATGCATAAAATTTACCATCAACATTGTATATTAGCGTCTTTACAAATTTTTCCGGGCTCTCCTGTAAATAATTTGTTAGTTCATCTATTGTTCCCACATGTGGTGTATTTATCTTTTCATATTTTTTCTTTTCCTCTTTGTTTTCTATTTCCTCATCAATACATTTACTTACTTCTATGTTAGAAGCATAATCACAATTATCGCACAATACCAAAATATCTTCTCCTACATCTGTTACTGCTTGAAATTCCTCTGATAGCAATCCACCCATTATTCCAGTATCTGCTCTAACAACAACATAGTTTAGCCCTATTTCTTGGCAAATCTTATTATATGCCTCAAATTGCTTTTGATAAGATTTATCTGATTCTTCTTGATTTATATCAAAACTGTATGCATCTTTCATTGTAAATTCTCTTGTTCTTATTAGTCCTAATCTTGGTCTTATTTCATCTCTATATTTATTTCCTATTTGATATAAAGTGTATGGAAAATCCTTATATGATTTAGATTTCATCATTGCTGCCAATACAAAGAATTCTTCATGAGTTGGTCCCAAAGCATATGGTCTATTATATCTGTCATTTAATTGAAAGATAGAAGGTCCAAACAATTCATATCGTCCTGATTTTTGAAATACATCTATAGGAAGCAATAATGGCATTGTTACTTCTTTAGCTCCTGCTTCATTCATATGTTTTCTTATTATATTTTTAACATTATCTACTACTTTTTGTCCTAGTGGCAATTTCATATAAATTCCATTTCCAACTTTTTTAAACATACCACTTTTAACTAATAAATTTCCACTTATAGATTCTTCGTCTTTCAAATCTTCCCTTATTGTATAAAAAAAACTTTCACTTAACTTCATTTATTTTCATTCCTTCCTTAAGGCATACTTTAGACAACTGCCCCATCATTTTCTTGTTTTTCTTCTTGCTCGCTCGGTATAGGAGCCTCTGCTTTTTCCTCTATAATTTCGTCTATTACTATTTGTCTATTTTCATCAAGTTTGTATTTTGGTAAATCTGGCAAATCACTTAGATTTGACATTCCAAACATTTTCAAAAAATGTGTGGTTGTAGAAAATGTCATTGGTCTACCTGGTGCATCTGATTTTCCTGACTCTGCAATTAAATTATACTCTAATAATTTATATATTGTTCCATCCGAATTTACCCCTCTTATTGCTTCTATTTCTGCTCTTGTAATTTTAGGATTATATGCAATAATAGCGAGTGTTTCCAGTGCTGCCTGTGATAAGTTTGGTTTCGTTCTATTGTCAAATATTGGATATATATAATCAAAATACTCTTTTTTAGTACATAGTTGATATGAGCCTTCAATTTCTATTATTTCTATCCCTCTATTTAAATTCTTATAATCTTCTTTCATACTTTCTATTATATTAGCAATTTCGTTTGCTCCTAATTCCAAAGCTGACATAAGTTCTGTCATCTTAACTTCTCTACCTGCCGAATATAAAATTGCCTCTATTATTGCTTTGTTTTTTTCTATTTCCATATAAATTCAATTCCTTTTATTAAAACATTTAATTTTTACAAATCACAAATTTTACCTCCACCAAGTACAATATCATCTATATAAAATACCACTGATTGTCCTGGTGTTACTGCTCTTTGTGGCTGATTAAATACTACTCTTATTTTGCCTTCTTCTTCTGGGTAAATTGTACATTCAGCTTCTTTTGCAGCATATCTTATTTTTGCTTTTACATCCATCGGCCTTGTTATTTCATCCATTAATATTAAATTTATTTCATTTGCTATTGCCTCTTTTGAAAATATTTCTGTTTCTTCCCCAACTATTAATTCATTTTTTTCGGGATTAAATCCTTTTACAAATAGTGGAACTTCATTTGAAATTCCAAGACCCTTCCTTTGCCCAATTGTATATTTATAAAGTCCTTCATGTTTTCCTAGGATTTTTCCTTCAGTATTTACTATATTTCCAACCTTTGCTTTTAAATCAGAATTTGCCTCTAAAAATTTTTTATAATCTCCTTCTGGTATAAAGCATATATCTTCACTATCCGGCTTTCTTGCCACTTGCAAATTATGCTCCTCTGCAATTTTTCTTATTTGCTCTTTATTCTCAAAATCCCCTAATGGGAATAGTACCTTATCTGTCATCTGTCTTGGCAAATTATATAGCACATAGCTCTGGTCTTTTTTTCCTGCATTTGATTTTTTTAATACATATTGTTTATATTTTTCGCTATATTCGATTTTTGCATAATGCCCTGTTGCAATATAATCACAATTCAGTTTTTTTGCCATTTCATACATCATGCCAAATTTCAAGTACTTATTACATTCTATACATGGGTTTGGAGTTCTGCATTTTTTATACTCAGATATAAAATCTTGTATTACACATTTATTAAATTCTTCCTTAAAATTTAATACATAATGTGGTATATTCAAAACATCACATACTCTTTTTGCATCCATTGTAGAGTTTAAATTACAACATCCACCCTCAACACATTCGTCATCACTTTCCCATAGTTTCATTGTTGCACCAATTACTTCATATCCCTTTTCTTTTAAAAGAAGGGCAGATACTGAGCTATCTACCCCTCCACTCATTCCTATTAAAACCTTTTTCATTTTTTCTTTATCCTTCCTCGAGTCAAAACCTTTATTCATCTATTTTTATATGTACATCTTTTAATTGTTGTTCTGTTACTTTGCTTGGTGCTCTCATTAGCAAATCTCTTGCCTTTTTATTTTTAGGGAAAGCAATAACTTCTCTTATATTGTCAGAGTTTGCTGCAAGCATTACTAATCTGTCTAATCCAGCTGCTGCTCCTGCATGCGGTGGTGTACCATATTGGAACGCGTTATATAATGCCCCAAATTTTGTTTTAATTGTTTCTTCTTCATATCCCGCAATTTCAAATGCTTTAACCATTATCTCTGGGCTATGGTTTCTTACTGCACCTGATGTTATTTCATACCCATTGCAAACAGCATCATATTGGTAAGCCAAAATATCTAGTGGATTTTTTGTTATTAATGCTTCCATGCCTCCTTGTGGCATTGAAAATGGATTATGATTAAAATCTACTGTTCCTTCATCTGATAATTCATACATTGGGAAGTCAACTATAAAGCAGAATTTATATACTCCCTTTTCAATTAAATCTAATCTTTTACCCAATTCTAATCTTACTCCACCTGCTATTTTTTGTGCTTTTTTAAATTCATCTGCAATAAAGAAAATTGCAACGTTTGGTTTAGCGCCAATTTCTTCTAACCCTTTTTTTATTTCTTTAGTTATAAATTTAGCTATTCCGCCTGTAATCTCATTTTCCTTTTCAAATTTAACCCAGGCTAATCCTTTTGCTTCTAGTTCATTTACAGCATATTCTCCCATATTATCAAAGAATTTTCTTCCTTGTTCTGCACCATTCTCTACTATTATTGCTTTTATAGTTTTTTTCTTAAAAGCATTAAATTCTGTATCTTTAAATAATTGTGTTACATCTTGTATAATTAATGGATTTCTTAAATCTGGTTTATCACTACCGTATTTTTCCATTGCCTCTTTATATGGTATACGAGGAAATGGAGTGTCTGTAATCTTCCAGTTTGTATGTTTTTTAAATATTGTTGTAAAAATATCTTCTAATACTGACAATACATCTTTTTGTTCTGCAAAACTCATTTCAAAGTCTAATTGATAAAACTCGCCTGGTGCTCTGTCTGCTCTAGGGTCCTCATCTCTAAAACATGGTGCTATTTGATAATATTTATCAAATCCAGAAACCATTAACAATTGTTTAAATTGTTGTGGTGCTTGAGGTAGAGCATAGAACTCTCCTGGGTGTAATCTGCTTGGTACCAAGAAATCTCTTGCACCTTCTGGCGAAGAATTTGCAAGTATTGGTGTTTGTATTTCTGTAAAACCAAGCTCGTCCATTTTATTTCTAATAGTTTTCATTATTTCACTACGAAGTATAATTGTTTTATGCAATTTCTCGTTTCTCAAATCTAAAAATCTATATTCTAATCTTAAGTCTTCTCTTGCATCTGCTGCTTTTTCCGAATTTACTTCAAATGGTAATATGTTTTTACACGTTCCAAGTACTTCTATTTTTTTTGCTTCTATTTCTATTTCGCCTGTAGGTATTTTAGAATTTTTATTTGTTCTTTCTATTACTGTTCCATCAACTTGAATAACACACTCTGTTACAAGATTATCTGCACAATTATCATTTACAATTATTTGAGTTATGCCAAATTGATCTCTTAAGTCTATAAATTTCATTGAGCCTAAATTTCTTATTCTTTGAACCCATCCAGCTATTACTACATTTTCTCCTACATTTTTAATATTTAATTCTCCACAATTTTTGTTTCTATACATATGTTTCCTCCCAAATCTTATGTCAAATATTTTATCATAATTTATTTAGTTGTACAAGTAAAATTTAACATTTTTCTTTTCATTACTAATTATTTATGAAACAAGGACACTCTAAAATAGAGTGTCCTTGTAATTTTAGTTGTTCAGATCTTTCCAGATAAATTCACCTGGTTCAAGAATCCAAACTTTTGAAGCAATTCTCCTTTCCCTAATTGCTTCAAACATTATTTTCTTAGTGCTCATGTTACCATGCACTAAAATAACGTTTTTTATACATTCGAATCGTGATAGAAATTCTATCATCTCTTCTCCTGTACAATGTGAGCCAAACTCATTGGTCTCCATGAATTTGACATTCATTTGGCCCAGTCTTCCCATGGGAGCTGTTTCTGGTGCATAGCCTACTTTAAAAAGCATAATATTTTTGTTTTTTTTGGCATGTTCTATCCACGTACGAGAAGCTCCATCCTTGCCCATTCCAGGAGTTGTTACAACAATCTTATATTGTGGCAATGTTCTTATACCTACATTAGTAGGTACAGGGATAACATTGGGCTGATACGGGATTAAACCTTCAGCCAAATATTGATTGGTGTAATCAACAAGACTTTCGCCTTGTATAAAAATTGGGATATTTGCAGAAATTTTTCTTTTTTTCTGCATCTCGCCAATTTTCTTAAGGATTACCTGTCCCCGCTCCATAGCAAATACAGGAACAACTGCTGTATGACTTGGAGATCTCATCCACTCCTTTAATTCCCTTTCAAATTTGCCATGCTCCTTTTTTGCTCCTGTCCCATACGTCGTTTCAGCCACAATTGTCAGTGGCAACCTATACACCCATTCTGGAAACCATGTTTGGGCAAAATTACTTTTCTCTAAATAATCACCTGTAAACAGGTAATTCTCAGAGTAATTATGGTTCTCTACCCGGAGAAATAGCGCAGTTGCGCCCGCAATGTGTGCATTTTTAAAAAATGCAAATTTTATCTCCCTTGAAAAAGAGTATAAAAATGTTTCTTCAACGTGTTTCCACTGTGAAAAAACAAAGTTGTTACTTCTTCCCAGAGATATCTGGGCTCTTCTCCTTGTCACCTCATTAGAGATGATTATTCCTTTAAAACCACTTTTAATGAGTTGCGGGATTCTTCCAATGTGGTCGTAATGTGCATGCGTCACAAACACCACATCTATTTTATCAGGTTCAAATCCGAAGAACCTATTTTTTTCTTTTTCGGCTTCTCCCTGAAATTTACCACAATCCACTAATATCCTTAGCGGTTTGTTGTCTCTTATTATAGTCACTAAGTGACTGGATCCTGTGACTTCAGAGCTTTGCGTTTCAAAAAAAATTTTCATTTTTTCTCCTTTCTGCATTACGCAATTGCGTATTAACATAATGATTATACCATGTATTATCTATCTTTTCAATATTTTTCATTGTTATATATCTATATTTGCTTGATTTTTTTTAATTTGTATACTACTATAATTATATAAAATAAAAAAGGGGAGGAAATTTTATAATGAACGAACAAAAGACTGAACAAAGTAAAACAGAGTCAGTATATGACGAAATTAAAGTAGAAAAAAAAGTGGAAAGAACTGATTCCTATTTTGATGGCAAAGTCCTAGAATTAATTGGATATGGCATTTTATCTTTTCTAATAACTGCTGCTACTTTAGGAATAGCATCTGCATGGGCAGAGAAATTATTAATTGCTTATAAAATAGACCATACTGTTTACAATGGAAAAAGATTAAAATTTGAAGGAACTGGCGCCTCTTTATTTGTCCAAAGGTTTAAATGGATATTTTTTACTATTATAACATTGGGAATTTATAGTTTTTGGATTCCAATAAGAAAGGAACAATGGATAGTTTCAAATATTCACTTTGAAGATGAAACATTTGTAAAAGGTGAAAGCTATTTTGATGGTGGAGTTTTAGGAGTAATAGGTGTAAATTTACTTTGTAATTTCCTAACTATTATTTCTTTAGGAATACTATATCCTTTTGGAATATGTTACAAGCAAAAATGGCTTGCAAAACACACCATTATAAATCGTAAAAGAATTATATTTAATGGAAGTTCTTTAAGTTTAATTGGTCATTATTTGTTATGGTGGTTTTTAACTGTTATTACATTTGGAATTTATGGCTTTTGGTTACCTATTAAAATGGAAAACTGGAAAGCACAAAATACTCATATAAGATTAAAAGGAGAAGAAGAGCCAAAAACTTCTATGGTCCCTGCAATTATAGCTATTATAATATTTGTTGTGCTTGTTGTATGTACTCTAGTTTCTGCTATTATTAAATATAACAACATCAAAAGCGATTACACAAGTGATAAATTTTATATTGAAAAAGTATTATTAGATTTTAAAAACAATGTTAATAACAAAAATAATGGAAAAAATTCATTTATACAAGTGCCACTTAATTCAAGTGAATCTACTTCTTTTGATGATGATAATGAAACCACAAATACCATTAAATATACAACAAATGATTTTTATAGATATACTACTGTAACACTAATAGATAGTGTTACATATTATGGTTCACCTAGTCATGATACTGATGTAGTGGCTTCAATAGAAAATGGTTCAATTGCCATAAGCGAAAGTATGGGAGCAGTATTAATTGAAAATACTAATGCTAAATATTTATACAAAGTAACTAAATCAGTATTTAACGATATAGATTTATATTTTATAACAAAAAATAACGATTTATATGTAATACATGATCCAAATTCAAGTGATCCTAACCAACAAAAAATTAAAGTTGCCAGTGGTGTAGCTGAATTCTTAGGAAATGGCGGACCAGAGAGTATAAAAGTATTATTAACAGACGGAACAACAAAAAACATACAATATTAAAAAGAGGGTTTTCCCTCTTTTTAATATAATATATACTTTATTAAAACAAATTTTTGAAACTTTCTTGCTTATTTCTTATTCAAACAGTGCTAATATATCATCTTTTGATAATTTATTTATAAAAGTTGCATCTGTTGATAACATATTATCTATTAATTTTGCTTTTTTCTGTTGTAGTTCATATATTTTTTCTTCTATTGAGTTTTTTGTAATTAGTTTATATACTTGTACATTTCTTTTTTGACCTATTCTATATGTTCTATCTGTTGCTTGGTTTTCTGCAGACAAATTCCACCATGGGTCATAATGTATTACCATGTCAGCTCCTGTAAGGTTTAAACCTGTTCCACCTGCTTTTAACGAAATCAAAAATACTTTTATATTTTCATTTGTATTAAATTTATCTACTAACTCTATTCTTTCTCCAACTTTAGTTTGTCCTGTTAATTTAAGATATTTTACTCCAATGTTTTTCAATTTTTCCTCTATTATTTCAAACATTGAAGTATAGCTTGAAAACAGTAGTATTTTGTGTCCTCCTAATACAGCATCTTGTATTATTTCTATACATTGGTTTAGCTTACTGCTTTCTCCCTCATATTCTCTTAAAAATAATTTTGGATGGCAGCATATTTGTCTTAATCTCATTAACAGTGATAATATTTTTATTTGACTTTTTTCAAATCCGTTTATATCTATCTGGCTCATTATTTCTTTTCTAGCTTGTGCCATATATGACATATATATATTATATTGCTCTTCTGACATTTCATTATTCAATATAGTTACAGTTTTGTCCGGAAGTTCTGTTAAAACCTCCCCTTTTGTTCTTCTTAAAACAAATGGCTCAATTTGTTTTTTTAACTTGTTCATTACATCTTCATTTTGTTCTTTTATTATAGGTGTTTCATATAGTTCTTTAAATTTTTTATATTTGTATAAATAACCAGGCATTATAAAATCAAATATTGACCATAACTCAGAAAGTGAGTTTTCTATCGGTGTTCCTGTTAATGCAAATTTTGTTTCTGCATTAATTGTTTTTATTGCTTTTGAGTTCTTTGTATTATTATTTTTTATATATTGTGCCTCATCTGCTACAACATATTTAAAACAATAATTTTCATATAAATCTATGTCTCTTTTTAAAGAATCATATGATGTAATTATTACTTGATATTTGCCTATTTCTTCTATTTTTCTTTTTCTCTCTAAGTAATCGTCACTTATTACTAATGCTTTTAACGTGGGAGTAAATTTTTGAATTTCATTATACCAATTTAGTGCTAAAGAGCTTGGGCATATTATTATAGAGGGCTTTACATTTCCTTTGTTTTTCTGAACATATGAAAGTATAACAGCTAATAATTGTATTGTTTTTCCTAAGCCCATATCATCTGCTAAAATTCCTCCCATTTTATATTGTTCTAATGTTCTCAACCATTTATAACCTATTTTTTGATATGTTCTTAATTCTGCATTTAATTTTGGTGGAATTTTTGTACTTAAATCTATTTGCCTATCTTCTATTTGGCTAATCATATTCTTATAATACTCATTTTTTTGTATATTAGTATTAGGCATGTTTTTAAATATTTTTTCTAAATATAAAGCTCTATATATTGGCAATTTTATTGAATTTTCTTCTACATTTTCATCTTCTATTTCTATGTTATCTGTCAAATTTTCTAAAAAATCTAAACTGCTATTTTTTTCTAAAGAAATATAAGTTCCATCTTTTAATCTATAAAATTTCTTTCTTAGTTTGTATTTATTTATAATATCTTTTATTTCATAAATATTAAATTTAAAATCTTCCAAGTTTATGTCTAATAAATTGTTTTCTATTTTTACCCCTATTGATTTTATTTTTATTTTTTTTATGTCCTTTTTTTTGAAGTCTTCTGCAACCAAGACTTCAAATTTTTTCATATAATCTTCTATTTCTTTTGATAAAAAATTATATATTTTTTCATCATTTGCTAATACTAATCTTGCGTTTGCACTATCAAGCATAAAACCTGTTTGTACAAATGTATCAAGTACTTCATTTTCCTGTATAGCGTTTCTTGTTATTTCCAAATTTACGTTTTTTATTGGATTAAATTCCACATTTCCATAACAGAATTTAACATCTGCTATTATATAACCTTTTTCGTTATAATCCAAATATATTTTTACATACAAATCTTTAGGCATGTATTTTTCTATTTGTTCTTTGTCTATATTTTTTATTTCAAAATTATCTTTTATTTTTGGTACAACAATTGCAAAAAAATTTCTTAAATTATTTTCGTTAAATACTATTGATTGAGTATAATTTTTTTTATACACTTCTAGCAATTCTAAGTTCCTATTTTCCACTTTTGGTAAACATTTGTGCATCTTATTATCAATCAAAAAATAAGAATAATTTTTTCCATAAAATATATCATACCCATATACATCTATATTAGGTGTTAAACAATATGTACTTTCATCTGATTTTTCTAATATAAATTTTATATCTATTGGCTCATCTATAAATTGAATTTTTCTTTCTCCTGTTTTTGTTTCAAATTCTACTGTTTTCCCTTTTAATATTTCAAATAGTTCATCTAAACCTGTATTTGATAGTACCACATTATTCACATTAAAGTTTCTTCCATAATATGCATAGTTATTATTTACATCATTTGCATATTTAATTATTTCTGCATATTTTAATAAAAATTTTAGCAAAGGCCTACTTTGCTCTTCAAAAGCATTTTCCTCATGTATAAACTCTAGCACATTGTTATATTTATATTTTTCTCTATTAAGCATTCTTTCAAAAAAATCTGGAAGATTATTAATCTTAGTTAATTGTTTGTTTCCAATTTTAAATTCTACCTTTAGTTTTTTATCTGTATCATTATACAAAAATATAGGTACTAATTTTATACTACTAGTACCATCTTGTGCCAACTCTTCCTCTTTATTATTAATTTCTAAAAAAGTATTTAACAACTGGTTAAATGCTCTATGAGTTTCTTTATTAGGCATGCTTATTCACTATCCCCTTGATTTAATAACTAATTATATCCCATTTTTAAAAATAACGCAATAACTTTTGCATAGATTTTACAAAATGTTTACATTTTATGTGAAATATGATATAATTTAAGTATGTAAAGGCAATAGCCTTTGCAGAAAATCAAAACAAAATGGGATCCGATAAGGATTCAAGTTCCCGAAAGGGTGCGGAAAGAAGAAGACATGAAAACTAACTATGAGAACGCGTATATTAATCTTTTTCGTTTCCTCTATGAGGACAAAAAAAGATCACCACTCTACTACGATCCCTATAGGCTTGGTGGGGATACCATCATTCGATATGATGGTAGTCATGATTTTCGGTGTTACGAGCTCGTCCACGAGTTCGTTGAAGAAGCTCAAAAGTCGGGGATAAACCCCTGGCAAGAACTAAAATTCGGTGCCCAGATAAAGGGCAACGATTGGGTAAGAAATATCCCCCCTCGGGTGGAGTTCCTGCCCGAAGACAAAACCCCTTATTTTTGCTTCATAATCCGATATAATTGGAAGTGTGAGTAATTTTTATGTAGTTTTCTGTAGCTCGCTACAGTCTTCTGAGAAATCCTTGTTGGAGGGTGCACTGCACCCTCTTGAAATATTACCAATTAAACATAACAAAAATGAGTTGACAAAAATTGTAAATTATGATTATATATAATTACATTGCTTGAATAGTGAAGACCAATTAGTTAATAACTTATAAAAATATATTAAAATCTAAAAAGTTATTTATTCAAAAATCAACACAAATTTTAAATAATTTAATTCTAAAATTTAAAATCTAATTAAAAATCCCAAAAAAAGAAAATAAAATCCAATGATAGGAGGTGAATGTTCTACTTTAAGAAACTGTTTAAGCAATAGTTAACAATGAAAGGAACATTTTATGGAAAAAAACAAAGAAACAAAAACATTATCGCCTAAATTAGATGTAGTATTTCAAGCATTATTTGGTGAAATAGGAAACGAAAGAATAACAAAAGGTTTTTTAGAAACAATATTAAAAAGAAAAATAGAAAGTATAGATTTAAGTAAGAACCCGATATTAAGAAGAGAATTTAAAGACGACAAATTAGGAGTATTAGACATACTAGCAGAGCTTGATGGAAAGGAAAAATGCAATATAGAAATGCAATTAATAGATCAAAGCAATATAATAGAAAGAATACTATATTATTGGAGTAGGTTGTATACAAGACAAATAAAAACAGGAGAAGATTATTCGTTACTAGAAAAAACAATTGTAATATTAATAACAGATTTTGAAGTAAAGAATTTAAAAGAAATGGATTATCATAGCGTATGGAAAATAATGGATAATAAAACAGGAGGTAAAATATTGACAGATAAGTTAGAAATTGATATTATAGAGTTACCAAAAATAAAGGGAAGAGAAAAGGAAAAAGATAAACTATTAGATTGGCTATATTTTTTGGAAAATCCAAAATCGGAAAGGGTGACTGAAAAGATGGGAGAAAACAAAGAAATAAAAGAAGCAACAGAAAAACTTGATAGTTTAAGTGAAGACGAAAGAATGCAAAGAATAGCAGATTTACGACTAAAAGCAATAATGGACGAAAAAGCAATTTACGCTAAAGGACTGGAAGACGGAGAAAGAAAACGCGAAGAAGAATTGAAAGAAAGAATAGAAGAATTAAGGCAAAAGGCAATAATGGATGAAAAAGCAATTTACGCTAAAGGACTGGAAGACGGAGAAAGAAAACGCGAAGAAGAATTGAAAGAAAGAATGGAAGAATTAAGGCAAAAGGCAATAATGGATGAAAAAGCAACTTATGCTAAAGGACTAGAAAAAGGCAAACTAGAGGTTGCAAAAAAAATGTTAGAGTTAAAAATAAGCAAAGAAACAATAGCTAAAGCAACAGGATTAACCATTCAAGAAATAGAAAATATTTCCAATTAGAGACAGCCCTCGAGGTAACCCATTTAAATTAGGATAATTGTGTAGGGGCGATTTTAATCGCCCATTATATATGAAAACAATATGGTGGAATCTACAATTAGGGACAGCCCCAAATTGTCACTAAGGACAATTTGGAACAGTCCCTAATTGTAGGCATTCATAGATTATTTCTTCTAATTTTCTTGTGTCTACTATTGATTCTATGCTTGCTTCTAATATTTCCTCTGCTTTGGCTTTTTTTAAGTCTAATTGATAGCCATTTTTTAATGCTAATTGTCTTATAAATTCTCTGTTTGTTCTTCCATTGCCCTCTCTGAATGGATGTAATACGTTTAGTTCTGCTAAATAGTATGCTAATTTTGTTGCTAAGTCTTTTTTATTTAATCCTTGCAAATATTCTTCTTTTTTTAGCTTGTTTAATAATCTTTCAAGTTCTGTTTCTATATATTCAAATTGAGCAAATCTAAACTCTCCTTTTGCTATATTTTCTGTTCTAAATTGTCCTGCAAATGGATATACGTCTTCAAATAGGTATTTATGAATCTGTTTAATATGGTTTGAGTCAAAGTTTCCTGTTATACCTGATTTTCTTAAGCCTAAGGATTTTGCAGCTGTAATTTTTGCTTCATATGTTTGCAATTTTTCTATGTTCATTATGTTTAATTTATTTTTTAATACAGTGGTTCCTGGATAGCAATATTTAGAGTTATAGGTTTCATATATGTCTCTCATAATTTTTCCTTTCTACACTTTTTACAATTAAAAACTGCCTTTTGTTTATTGGCAGTTTTTTGTGTAATTTTAATTTTATAAACTTTGATTTTTTATTATTTCTATTAATTGTGGCATATTTAATTCATCATTTGCAAATCTTCTATATATGTCTACATCTGCATTTGTTATTTCCATTCCTTCTATTGCTAAATCATTTTTTATATTATCTATATCAAATTTAAATACTTCTTCGTTAAACATTTTTAGGTACCTCCAAAATTAATTTTATTTTAACCCATTTATACTATAATTATACCACAAAATGCCGTAAAAGTCCAGTATTTTCACGTTTTTTGGTAAATAAATTTCAATTATTCATTTTATTTACATTTCTTATTATGTTGTCCACGTCTATATGTTTTATTTGCTTGTTTTCCATTAGGATTTCTCCATTTACAATTGTTGTTTCCACATTTAGTCCACTTGTGTTATATACTAAGTTTGCAATTTGGTTTAAATTTGGTATCATTTTTATATTGTCTAGCTTTTCTTCTGTATCTACTATTATTATATCTGCTTGTTTGCCTTCTTCTAAATTTCCTACTTTATCTTCCAATTTTAATGCTTTTGCTCCATTTATTGTTGCCATTTTTATAACGTCTTTTGCTGTTATTCTTGCTTCATTTTCATGTATGCCACCTTGTATTAAACAAGCTACTCTCATTGCATCAAACATATCCAAATTACTTCCTGAACCTTGCCCATCTGTTCCTAATGCAACATTTAACCCGTTTTTTATGTATTTAGTTGTGTCTGCTATTTTACAACCTAATCTTAAATTTGATATTGGATTATGTACTATGCTACAATCCATTGTTTTTAGTATTTCTATATCTTCATCATCTAACTTAACACCATGTGCCAATATGTTATGCGTATTACCAAAGTATTTTTTTAATACATATATTGCTTTTTGCCCGTGTTGTTTTTTTATATCTTCTATTTCATCTATGCTTTCCAAAAAGTGTACATGTACTGGCAAATTATATTTTGATGCTATTTTAGAAACCTTTTCTAAGCAATTGTCTGAACATGTGTAAAAACTATGTGGTGCTACAGTATATGTTATTAAATCATTTTGTTTATCTCGTGTTTCATATAAATGTTCAAATTCAGCTATTCTTTTATCAGTGCCTTCTTCCCCATCTGTTGATGTAATTGTTCTGGTTAGAACTAACCTTATTTTGCTTTTCTCTGCTGCTTTTCTTATTTGTTCTGACATAAAATATTGGTCATTTATACAAGTACAGCCTGTTCTTATCATTTCTATAAATGACAGCATACTTGCATTATATATATCCTCTCCTGTTAGTTTTTCTTCCCTTGGCCATATTTTTTCATTTAACCATTCGTATAAACTACATCCTTCTGTTGTTTCCCTAAATATGCTCATTGGTACATGTGAATGTGCATTTATTAGTCCTGGCATTATAATTTTGTTTTTCGCATTTATTATATATGCTTCACTATCTTCTAAATTTTTTTCCATCTTTTTTATTTTGCTGTTTTCAATTAAAATATTTATCTCTTCTATCACAACATCGTTATTTTTAATAATTAAAGCTTTTCCATTTTTTATTAATATTTTAGACATCTCTTCTTTTCTTTCCTTTCTTAATAGTAGTTAGAGCTTCTCTTTTGCTTAAGTATATACAGTATTAAATATTTTGTCAATTTTTTATATTTTTTTTGTTGATAAAAAACTTCATATGTAGTATTATATTTTATATACCGCTAATGAAAAAATACACTTTATGTGTAAAAAGGAGTTGTTATGAAAGATCCAAAAATAGATTTTTATAGTCCTACTGCTCTAAAATCGTATAATTTAGATAAGACTATGAGATACCAGTTAAATGTTTTAGGTAATCTTGATTTTTTTACTAAAAGGCATAGTGAAAATGTTGCTAATCTTGTTTGCAGAATTTGCCAATATTTGAACTGCAATAATAGTTATACAGTTTATTGTACAATTTGTGCTTATTTGCATGACATTGGCAAAATGTTTATTCCTTTAAGTATATTAAATAAACCTGATAAATTAACACCTGAAGAATATGAAATAATGAAAACTCATACTACTTTAGGTTATGAAATGTGTATAAAGGATTTAGAATTGCGTCCTTATGCTGTTGGCCCTTTATACCATCATGAAGCTTTAAATGGAACTGGCTATCCTAATGGTGTAACTAAAGAAAACATTCCTTATTGCGCTCAAATTATTAGAGTTGCTGATGAATATGATGCTATTGTTACCAAAAGAAGATATACAACACACGTAAATATTTCAGAAACCCTACGTGATTTAATAAAAGATGCAAGACCTGACCCTGTTCTTGTTGCTTTAGACCAATTAAATGAGAATAAAAAGTTAGGTAAAATAAACGGAAAAGTTTTAAAAGTTTTATTTAAAGTTGTTATTGATGATACCAATTACGAGATTTCTTGTATTTGGGATTATATTAAGTATTTGCAATCTCAAATTAAAAGATTGGAATTAATGGAAAGCTACAGTATTAAAATGCTTAAAGCTACTAAGGAAAAAACTCAAAACTATTATAGAGAGGGTATTAGAATGCTTTTGCAAGATGGCGAAACCTTTGATAATTTCCTTCAAGTTTTGAATGAATACAGACAAGCTGTTATTACCAGAAAAGATATTATTGATAAATTAAAAAACGAGATTCTAATTATTAAAAAATTAAGAGTTTAATGCACTAGATATATAATGCTTTTTCCCCACAAAAAGCCTTCTTTGGAATAATAAATCCAAAAGAAGGCTTTTACTGTATAATTTTATGCTCTTATTAGGTCTGTTAATACATCATCTAGTGCTATCGGCGTTACTTTATTGTTTATTAATATTTTTAATAATTTTTCTGTTTGCTTTTCTTCTAATAAAATATTATTTATTTCTCTACTTTCTATTTTTTCCTTTTTAGTGTCTTTGTACTTTTTTACTATGCCTATTCCATATGTTTCTCTGTTTCCATTCGCAAAGAGTTTGCTAATTGTCTTATAATATTCTAATTTTATTCTTTCTCCTATGTTTAACTCTTCTGAATCTCTAGAATCAATAATTGCTTCTCCATAAAGCTCTTTTATGTTATTCATACTTATCCCTTCCTTTGTTAAGATATGTTCAATATATATCATATTTGCTAGAAGTTCAAGCATTTTAGTTCGTTCGTTTTTTATGTTTTTCGACAATTATTGTTTTATTATTTTAATTATTTCTTTATATATTTTATCTTCGACATCATTTATGGCTATTTTTGTCGCATTTTGTCCCATCTTTTTTAATACTTCTGTGTTAGATATTATACTATATATGTTTTGATCTAACATTGTGCCAGTTAAGTTTTTGTCTAATATTACCCTTGCCGCGCAAGCATCTTCTAAAACTCTTGCATTATATTCTTGATGATTTTCCGTTGCATGAGGAAATGGAATAAATATAGCTGGTTTTCCTAATAGTGCAACTTCTGTTACTGTCATTGCTCCACTTCTTGAAACTACAAGGTCTGCATAGTTCATAATTTCTTGCATATTATAAATATATGGTACTACTCTTACACTTTGTATATTGTTTATATCTATTCCTTTTTCATTTAATTTTTCTTTTATTATGTCATACTGCGATGGGCCTGCTGCCCATATAATTTGATATCCTCTATTGCTTTTTTCGGTTATTATTTCTATCATGCTGTCATTTATACTTTGTGCCCCTTGACTTCCCCCAAATATTAATACTCTTGGCTCATAATCTTTAAAGCCAAATTCTTTTGTTATCTTTTTCTTTTCTTCTGTTGTCAATTCCATTTTTCTTAATTTAGTTGGAGTTCCTGTTACAACAATTTTTTTAGCTTTTGGTAATTTCTTTATTGCATCTTCAAATCCAACTAATATCAGATTAACTTTTTTTGATAACATTTTTACAGCTATTCCTGGGAATGCGTTGCTCTCATGTAATACAGTTGGGAATTTTTTTGATTTTGCAGCAAGCATAACCGGAACACATATGTATCCGCCAGTACCTATAACAACATCTGGCTTAAATTCTTCTATTATTTTTTTAGCCTCTTTTATTGAAGCAAAAGTTTTATACATTTCTTTTATATTTTCTATTGAAACTTTTCTGCTAAATCCATATGCTTCTATTGTTTTTAAGGTATATCCAGCCCTTGGAACTAAATCATTTTCTAGTCCCCTTTCTGTTCCTATAAATATTATTTCTGAATTTGGCTGTTCACTTTTTATTTTATTTGCAATTGCTATTCCTGGATTTATATGACCACCTGTACCTGCAGCAGCAATAATTACCTTCATTTTTTCCCTCCTTATACCTTAGTTCCTGCTCTTGAAATATTTAGCAGAATTCCACATGAGCTTAATAAAATTAATAATGCTGTACCTCCATAGCTAAAAAATGGTAATGGCATTCCAGTGTTTGGTATTGATGATGTTACAACACCTATATTTATAATTACTTGTATCCCTATTAATGTTGTTATTCCAGTTGCCAACAGACTACCAAACATATCTGGTGATTTTATTGCTATTAAAATTCCTCTCCAAATAAATATTGCAAATAGTAAAATTACTATAACACAACCTACAAAACCTAATTCTTCAGCTAATATTGAAAATATAAAATCATTATGTGGTTCTGGTATATATAAATATTTTTGTTTACTTTCTCCTAATCCTACACCAAAAAGTCCACCAGAACCTATTGCATATAATCCTTGGACTGCTTGCCATCCAACTTCTGTCGCATCTGCCCAAGGATCCATAAAAGACATAATTCTTTTTATACGGAATCCTCCTTTTCCCGTGGCTTGCAATGCTATTATTCCTACTGTTACTGCAAGTGCACCTATTAAACCTGTTATTACAAAGTAGATTAACCTACATCCTGCCATAATCATCATTACACAAGTTACTGCTGCTGTAACAACAGATGCACTTAAATGGTTTTGTACAAAGTACAGTATAAATATTGGTGGAATTATCCATGATAAAGGTCTTACAAATCCATTTTTAAAGCTTTTTAATTCTGACTTATGGTCTGTAAGATATCCTGCATAAAATATTATTAACCCTATTTTAGTAATTTCTGATGGTTGAAATTGTATAAAGCCTAAGTCTATCCATCTTGTTGCTCCATTTGCTTCTACTCCCAATCCAGGTATTAGCACTAATGGCAATATTCCTACAGATATTACATAAAATATTTTATAAAAATTTTTATATATTCTATAGTCTATTTTGGAAATACCTATCATTAACCCTATTCCAATTACGGCAGCTAATAGTTGCGTTTTTACATATGAATAACTATTACCAGATTCTGCAATTGCTGATGGAGCTGATGCTGATAGCACCATAACAATTCCTAATGATAGCAATATAATAATTATTAGAAAAAGTATAAAATCAAATTGATTATTTACAAAACTTGAAATTGTTTTTTTGCTTTTTGTCATTGGATTCTCCTTTCTCATAATTATATTGCTAATAATCCTACCACACTTAACATTAATGTTATAATACTAAATATTGATACTATTTTGTTTTCGTTCCAACCTGATAATTCAAAATGGTGGTGTATTGGTGTCATTTTAAAAATTCTATTTCCTGTTTTCTTAAAATATCTTACCTGTATCATTACAGATAATGTTTCTATCACTGGCACTAAAGCTATTATTAGTAATAATAATGGCATTTTTAAATATAATGCCATTCCAGCAACTGCTCCACCTAACATTAATGAACCTGTATCTCCCATAAATATTTTTGCTGGGTTTAAATTAAATAATAAAAATCCTAAGCATGTTCCTATAGTAATACTTCCAAATACAACTATTTCCTTTATATTAAATATTATTCCTATTACTGTTAGACAAGTTAATATTAGTGCTGTTACACTTGTTGCTAGTCCATCTATTCCATCTGTAAGATTTACTGCATTTGATGTTCCAAGTAATACAAGTATTGCAAATGGTATATATAACCATACTGGTAAAGTAAAATATGTTTTTATAAAAGGTATATATGTTTCTGTGCCGATATTTAGCACCTTTGTTATGTATAATACAAATGCTACTGAAAATATTAATAATCCTATCATTTTGTACAGTGGTTTTAGTCCTTCTGTGTTTTTTAAAACTAATTTTTTAAAATCATCTATAAATCCTACTAGACCAAAGCCTATTGATACTGCTGCAATTGGTATTAAGTTTTTTGCAACAGATGATTGATTATCTTTTATATAATCATAACACAGGAATCCTGTTAATACTGTAATTACTAAAATCATTATTATGCCACCCATTGTTGGTGTTCCTTGTTTACCTAAATGGGATTGTGGACCTTCTGTTCTTTCCATTTGACCAACTTTTAATTTTTTTAATATTGGTATTATTGCTAATGATGTAATTATTGTAATTACAAATGACAACAATAATATTTTTATTTGATATTGCATAATTCTCTCCTTACATTTTGTTTATTATTTGTTTTATAATTGTTTTTTCGTCAAAAGGATTTTTTACGCCATTTACTTCTTGATATGTCTCATGACCTTTTCCTGCCAATACTACTATATCATTTTTTGTTGCCATTTTTATTGCATGCTCTATAGCTTTTTTTCTATCTACTATACATACATATTTTCCTTTTGTTCTTTTTATTCCACTTTCTACTTCTTTTACTATTTCTTCTGGGTCTTCTGTTCGTGGGTTATCTGATGTTATTATTGTATAATCTGCAATTTTACCAGAAATTTCGCCCATTATGGCTCTTTTAGTTGTATCTCTATCTCCTCCACAGCCAAATACTGAAATTACTTTTCCTCTAGTATAGCCTTTTACAGCATGTAAGATACTTTCTAAACTTTCTGGTGAATGTGCATAGTCTAACATTATTGTTAAATTCTTCTTATTATTTACCAATTCGCTTCTTCCTGGAACTCTTACTTCTTGTAATGCTTTTTTTATACTCTCTGTATCGCATCCTAGTTGTTGGCAAACACATATTGCAGCTAATGCATTATATACACTAAATCTTCCTGGGATTTCTACTTTTACTCTTTCATTTTTAGCATTTAGTTTTACTATAAAGTCAACATATGAATTTGTTATTGTAATATCTTTTGCTGAAACCATGGCGGTATTATCTAGGCCATATGTTTTAACATCGCAATCTTTTAATGCATTTAGTATTTTAGAAGAATATATATTGTCTACATTTACAAATGCTTTTTTGCACATTGTAAATAACTTTAACTTTGAATTCAAATAGTCTTCCATATCCGGGTGTTCTTTTGGGCTTATATGATCTTCTGAAAAATTTGTAAATACTCCCATATCAAAATCACAACCTGCTACTCTAGAGAGTTTTAAACTTTGAGAGGATACTTCCATTATAACTACTTCGCAACCATCTTCTACCATTCGTGCAAACATTCTTTGTAATTCTAAGCTTTCCGGTGTTGTTCTGTCACTGTCTTTAAGTTTTGTATCTCCACTATAAATTGCTATTGTTCCAACTAATCCTGTTTTTATGCCTTGCTCTTTTAATATTTCTCTCATCATATAAGTTGTAGTAGTTTTGCCTTTTGTTCCTGTTACTCCTATTAGTTTGAATTTTTTTGATGGATTATCATAAAAATTACAAGAACATATTGCTAGTGCATACCTCGTATCTGGGTGTAGTATTATTGTAATTCCCTCTGGAATTTGTTTTATTATACTCTTATCTATGTCTTCTGGTGCTAATACTACTTTTGCACCATTTTTTATTGCATCTAATATATATTCTGTACCATCATTTTTAAATCCTCTTATTGCAATAAACATATCTCCTTGTTGCACTTTTCTAGAGTCATTTTCTATGTTTGGTATATCTATGTCTAAATCTCCTTTTGCTCTTAAATTTTCTAAACCATACAATATAGATTTTAGTTTCATACCGTTCTCCTTGTTTATATAATTTTTCAAACATATTATATAATGAATTTTTATTTTTGTATACATTTTTTATAATTTTTCTATAAGAGATATTTGCAATATTTTAATATTTTCTAGTTAAAAAAATAACTAGAAGTTTTTTTATTCTAGTTATTTTTTATACTTTTTCTGATTTTTTAATAATATAAATTAAATATTCCTATCTTTTATTTTTAATGCATATTCATATGCATTAATATAATCTTCTTTTTTTATATAATTTCCAATTGTATTTATATAACTGTTGTCTTCTCTAACAAAGTTTGCATTCTTCATTATATTTATAGCTCCTGTATTTTTTATTAAATTTACCATTTCATCATATGAAATTCTATACTCATCATCCTTTTGAAATGTTCTTAGAATATATTTTATTAATATTGTTGAATATGTGGTATAAATTGTAGTAAATATATCTTCAGCAATATTTTTTTTGCTTAGTAAATCTTCTAAAAAATCTATTACCTTCAACGTATCATAATAATTTCTAACTAGGTTTTTACGCGCTCTTGTACTACTCTCGCCATATCTTACATAATGATAACATTTAAAGTCAAATAAATATATTTGTTTAATATTCATATATAATTCTAGACAAAATATTAAATCTTCCATCATTCTAATATCTGTTCTAAATTCAAGTTTATTTTTTATTGTTTCTGTTTTTGCAAATAGTAAACATACATATGTAGGGAGCTTGTCTTCAAAAATATTTAATAAAAGTTTATTATTTATTTCACTCTTATCTAGTATTTTATTTGATAAGTCTAATAAATCATTATTTGATTTAATTATATTTCCTTTTTCGTCTTCTTTTATGAAATTACAACGTAATAATTCTACATTTGTTTCTTCCATTTTTTTTATAATTTTTTCATACATATTATGTTCTATATAATCATCTGCATCAAGAAATGTTATATATCTTCCCGTTGCTCCTTTTATTCCTACATTTCTAGCATTTCCCACTCCATTATTTTCAATATCTACAATATTAATTCTTTTATCTTCTTTTTTATATTTTTTTGCTATTTCAAGGCTATTATCCGTAGAGCCGTCATTTACAATTATTATTTCTAAATTTTTATATGTTTGTTCTTTCAGGCAATTTAATAGCCTACCTATAAATTTTTCTGCATTATACATTGGGATAATTATACTAATAATATCATTCATCTTTTTTCTCTCTCATCTTTACTTTCTAATACACCATGCACTAATAAATATCTTTCAGCTAGTTCAACATTTTTTAATAAATTTTTATCAATTTTACTTCCACTTTTTATAAGCCTTGTAAATTCTTTATCCATTGTATTTATCATTTTAGAAATTGAAAAGCCATTTACTACTTTTTCTCTACATTTTTCTTTTATATCTGTGTTTTCTAGTTTATCAAATATTTCAAGAAATTTTGTTACATATTTTTCAATTTCTTCATCAGAATAATTAAAGTTTAACTGTTCTTCTAGTTTTTGATAAACTGGTACCAATGCTCCACACTCTTCATCTATTAATTCACTTTGTCCTCCAATATTAGCAGAAACAACTGGTACACCCATTGCCATTGATTCATATGCCACAAGAGCCAATCCCTCTTGTAAAGAACAAATAATTGTGGCTGATGCAACTTTATAAAATGGTCTAACATCTTTTTGATATCCAAAGCATTCTACTATATTTTGTAAATTATTTTCTATTATATAATTTTTTACATCTTTTAATGCGACACCATCTCCTACAATCGCTAATCTTACATCATCACGAATTTCAGCCAATTTTTTTATTACATTTATCGCAAAAATTGGTCTTTTAGCATGTACAATTCTGCATGGAAGTAAAATTACCTTTTTCCCTTTATATTTTTCCTTTAGTTCATCATATTTTTCCGACTCGAATTCTGGATTAAAATAATCGGTATCTGTTCCAATATAAACAGTTTTTACATTTTTCACATTTCTTTTCATTGTCTTGTACATTAAGTTTTTTAAATATTCTGTACATGTATATGTAGCATCTAAATAATCTGCTACTGCATTAGAATCTTTTGGCTTTCCACCATTTCGTAATGTCCAATTCTCTGAGTGTATATAATCAACAAAAGGAATTTCTTTAAATTGGCACTTTAGCCATGGTAATGCATAATATCCATAATAACTATTTGAAAAGAAAACAAGGTTAATTCTTCTACTTTTAATAATATATGCTATAAATGAGGCCCAATCTTTCTTTTTCAAAAAAGTAGATAAATCAAAGTATTCTTCCACATATTGTTCTACTTCTTGTCTTAGGTCATGTTCCGTTTTCTGTGTTGTTATTACACTGATTTCATAATTCTTTTGTTTCAATCCCTTTATTAAGTTAAAATCGAATATCTCCGCACCACCTATTGCCGTCCAAGGTAAAATAAATAATATTCTTTTTTCCCCATCTGCAGGAACTACCGGTGGCTTTTTTAAGTCAATAATAGTAGGAATATTTTTATAATCTACTTCATAATTATTGTCAAATTGAATTGTATTTAGTTTATCATCTATTTTGTCTATTTCTTCTTGCATCTCAGGAGTAATTTTTTCATCTTGTTTTTTTGCATTTAAATTCCTATGCCAATATCCATAAAACTCCATTTTAAGTGGTACAGCTTTTTTGCTAAGAAGTTCTATACATGTGTACCATTGTCTTGGCAAATCATCTGTTATCTTCTCGTATTTTTCAAGTTCCAAAAATTTTTGTTTTTTTATAAATATCCCTGGAGCAATAATATTTTTCTTCTTCTCATCTATAATTCTTAGCTTATTGTTAATTAGCAATTCTTTTTTTCCAAATTCAACTACTCTTGAATATGAAAAATCTGCATCATAATTAAGCATCATAGCAAAAAAGCCACATTCTAGCATTGTTTCATTTAATAAATCATTTTCTTCAAAATTAAAAATTAATTCTGTTGAACTGTTTTTTATAGCTTCAATTTTTGCTTTGGCAATTGTTTCATAGTCATATACAATTATTTTTATTCTTTTATCTATATATTTTAAATTTATGATATCTGACTTGTTGTCGTTAATAACTATTATCCATTCCCAATAAGGAAATGTTTGATTAATTAGTGAATTCATCATTTGTACTACATAATTATAGCTTGAATTAAGGCTACATATTGTAATAACTGTAATTAAGCTTGTTCCTTTATTCATGCTTATTCTGCTAGATTTCATTTTCCCTGGTTCAAGAGTAAAATCAAAATTTTTTGTTTTTCCCATTTGCTTGGTATTTTTTTGCATTTATGTACCTCCATTTTGATCACTTTTGTTTAATCTCTTAGGTAAATTATATATATATATTATACCTCGAAATACAACGAAAATCAATACTGGTAAGGAATTTGATAGTGTCAATTTATTAGTCTTGTTTGATTTTTAGGAAAATCTATGTTATTTCTATCAACACCTTCTGATTCATAGTTTTCCGCCAGTCCAACAAATAGCACCACCTCTTTACTTTTACTTGCTTTTTCTATTGCTTGATTTAATAATATTTCGTCATCTTCATCTTTATCTATACGGTTATATCCTTTTTCATACTCCACTTTCACATTTTGGCTTTTTAACGCTTCATATGCGTTCTCAATTTTATATGAGTTAATTTATGTGAGTTATAACATACTTGAAGTCTTGTATTACACATTCGCCATTATTTTAGTTCCTTCTTTTACTTTTATTCCAGATTTAGGGATTTGTCTTGTTATTATATCTGTATTTACAATATCTTTTTCATTTTCTATTTCTAAATCCAAATTTATTTTTTTTAATTTTTTCTTTGCCTCCTCTATTGTTAGTCCCTCAATGTTTGGAACTTCAACATCCTTTTTTTCGTCTTCTTCCTTAACATTGTCTTTTTGCGCCTCTAAATACGGTAAAACTTCTGACAATACCTTTCCGCCAACTGGTGCAGCAACAGCACCTCCTTGGTGTCCTCCTTCTCCTGTTGGGTTATATAATGTTACAAGTATTACCACTTGTGGATTTGTTGTTGGGCCTACTCCCATAAAAGATGTTACATATTTATTTGTATTTACCCCATCTTCTGATGTTCCTGTTTTCCCTCCTATGTTATAACCTTCGACTTGTGCATTTCTTCCTGTACCATCTTCTACAACAGATTGCATCATACTTAATACGTTTTTAGCTGTTTCTTCCGATATCACTCTTTCTTCCCTTTTAATCGGTATTTCTGTTGTTTCCCCAGTTTGACTGTTTATTATTTTCTTTACAATTCTTGGCTTTATGTATGTTCCCCCATTAGCAATACTTGATACTGCAGTTATTAGCTGTAATGGTGTTATTTCAAATCTTTGACCAAATGCTATTGTTGCAAGTTCTACTGGACCAACTTTTTCTTCTTTTAAGAAAATACTTCCAGCCTCTCCGGGCAAATCTATTCCTGTTCTTTTTAATAGTCCAAACTTTTTCAAATACGTATAATATTTTGAAACTCCAATTTTTTGTCCTAACCCTATAAATACTGGATTACACGAATTCATTAGAGCTTGCCTTAATGATTCCGAGCCATGCGGTCTATAATATCTCCAACATTTAATTCTAACTCCTGCTATTTCTATTCCCCCTGTACAGCAAAATTCGCCCTCTTTATCTACGCTTGTTAATCCTTCTTCCAATGCTGCTGAAGTTGTTATAAGTTTAAATGTAGATCCTGGTTCATATGTATCTGATACTGCTTTATTTCTCCACATTTGTTGCAATGCCTTTGTTTTTTCCCCCTGTGCTAACATTTCCCAACTTGCCTTTAGTTCTTCTGTATTAGCCTGATAAGGTTGATTTAAATTATAGTTTGGATAACCTGCCATTGCTAGAATATCCCCTGTTTGTGGATTCATTATTATTATATTTCCGCCATCTGTACATTTGTTGTCTATACATGCTTCTGCTAAATATTTCTCTGCTATTCCTTGCACAGTTGCATCTATGCTTAATATTAAATCATTTCCATCTATTGCTTTAACATAGTTTTCACCTTCTTTTGCAATTTCGCCTCCCCTTGCATCTATTATTTTATTAATCTTGCCTTTTTCTCCTTTTAATTCCTTTTCATAAATTGCTTCTATCCCATCCAATCCTTGATTATCAGAGCCGCAAAACCCTATTACTTGTGAAGCCAAATTGTTATTAGGATAATATCTTTTGGTATCTTCATCTATATTTACTCCTTTTGTTATATTATTGTCGCTTAACCACTTTCTAAGTTCATCAGCTTTTTCTTTGTCTATCTTTTTTACAATAGTTTCTATCGAACTTCTTCTGCTTACTCTTTTTAATATGGTTTCATAATTTAAGTTAAAAATTTCAGTTAATGCCTTTGCAACTTTTTCCTTGTCCTCTTTTGCAATGTTTGTTGGATTTACGGTTACAGTTTCTACTGTGCTAGATATAGCCAAAATATTTTTACCAGTTGCATCATATATTGTTCCTCTTTTAGGATTAACACTTCTATCTAATGTTTGTTGTACATATGCCATAGATTGCAATTCCGAGCCCATAACAAACTGTATCCAACCTATTCTACATATTAAAGCAATGAAAGTTATTGTAGAAACAAGTATTGCATTTCTCATTCGCTTTTTCCTCCCCAAATCACTCACTTTTCCTTCTGATTTTATTTTAGTTTCTTTTACTTCAGCTTTATATTTTCTCCTTTGCTCTTTTTTTACTAACTTCTCGAGTTCTCTTATATTCACTTTTTGATTTTTCCAAGCTTTTATTTGTTTTTTCTTTATTTTTCGCCTATTCTTCATTATTAATCACATTCCCTCTCTAACTTATGATTATAATAATATTATTCCAATTTATTCTAAATAGGACTTAAACGCAAAAAAATTACTATATACTCAAAATATAGTAATTTTCTAAAATATTTTTTCTGTTAAAAGCTCTACCACTTTTTCAAACCAATTTTTTTCTTCTTCTATTATTACTTGTTCGCTGGCAGGTTCCACATAATCTTTTTTAGGTAGATTAACATATCTTTTTTGTGTTGAATCTAACTTTTTCATTCCCGAATTCTCTTTTGCTGCTTTTTCAATGTTACTTAAATTTAGGCTGTTTTGTATATTAACTTCTAACTGTTGGTTTTCTTTTTCTATTACAGCCAAATCGCTTTTCAGTTGCTCCTTTTTGCTAAATCTTTCTGTTATAAGTGAGTTCCTATAACTTATTGCCAATAGTATTACAAAACCTAACACAACATATGTTACAATTTTAGTTTGTGGTTTTAAATGCTTTTTCTTTTTGTTCTTTTTATTTACTTTGTTTTTATTTATCGTTGTAGATTTCTTTTTAACGTCTTCTTTTTTATTTGGTTTATATTCTGGTTTTAGTTTTCTCGGGCTTGTCTCGTATTGATATCCACCATATCTACTATTTGGCATATTCTCACCTACCTTTTGAAAATTATATTTTCTTTTCAAATATTCTTAATTTTGCACTTTTAGCTCTTGAGTTTTCTCTTTGCTCTTCCTCTGTTGGAAGTATCGGCTTCTTTGTTATTATTTTGCCAAACGATTTTGCTCCGCATACACAGTATGGTAAATCCTTTGGACATTTGCAAATTCCCTCTGCCTCTGTAAATGCATTTTTTACTGCTCTATCTTCTAAAGAGTGAAATGTTATAACAGCTAGTCTTCCACCTTCATTCAAAGTATCAATGCAATCTAAAATACATTTATATAATGGCTTTATCTCATTATTAACTTCTATTCTTATTGCTTGAAATGTTCTTTTAGCAGGATGTCCTTCTTTTTGCTTTGATAGTGGTATAGATTTTATTATAATATTTACTAACTCTTCTGTTGTTTCTATTTCCTTGTTTTTTCTTTGAGCACATATATTTTTTGCTATATTTCTAGAAAACTTTTCCTCTCCATATTCGTATATGATTCTTGCCAACTCTTCTTCTGGATACGTATTTACAACAATTTTAGCATTTAACTGCTGACTTTTATCCATTCTCATATCTAATTCGTTACTGCCTAAATAACTGAAACCTCTTTCTTTTTCATCTAATTGATATGAAGAAACTCCTAGGTCTAACAATATGCCATCTACTTTTTGTATTTGTAAATCTTTTAATACATCTTTAATCTCATCATGATTTGCATGTATATATTTAACATTTGAGTACTCTTTTAGCTTTTCTTTTGTAGATTCTAATGCATCCATATCTCTGTCAATTCCTATCAGTATACCATTTTCAGATAAATTTTCTAATATTTTTTTGCTATGCCCTCCACCACCAAGAGTACCATCTACATATATTCCATCTGGCTTTATCTTTAATCCTTCTATACATTCTTTAAGTAATACAGGATTATGCTTAAATTCCATGGCAAATAAACCTCTGCTTTCATTTTATACGCGAATAGTTGGTATTTTATGCAAAATACCAACTGTCCACATCTTTTATAGTTTTTTCTTTAGTATTTTATTTTTTTCTCTTTGGTGTTGTATATATTTTACAAATGCTTTTCATTTGTATATTATTATTTTTATCCTATGTACAAATTATATATTTATCTTTTGTACTTTTTGCTTTTGTATATTATTACTTTCTTCTTTTATAATTTTTCTTTTGTAATTTAACATTTTTTCTTTTGTGTACTAATTTTTATCTTTTGTAAAATCCTCTTTTGTTTTTTTCATTTGTGCAAATTTGCTTTGCTTTATCCTTTGTAAAATTTTTTCTTTAGTTAAATTTATCTTTTGTACTTTTTTAATTTTTTCTTTTGTATTTCAATAATTTGTCTTTTGTTTGATTTATATAAACTTTTGCAATTTATATACCTAACATTGTCATATTCTCTGCTATTTCATCAGCAGAAATATTTTCATCACTGTTATAAGATTTCCATTTCTCTCTGTTCCAAATTTCAATTCTAGTGCCTACACCAATTATTATTGCATCTTTTTCTAATGTAGCATATTCTCTTAAATTACTTGTTATTAGAAATCTACCTTGTTTGTCAATTTCGCATTCTGTTGCACCAGATAAGAAAAATCTTACGAAATCTCTTGCATTTTTGTTTGTAAGTGGAAGTGTTTTTAATTTTTCTTCAAAGTTTGTCCATTCATTTTGAGAGAAACCAAACAAGCACCCATCTAATCCTTTTGTTACTATGAACTTATCTCCCATGTCTTCTCTAATTTTAGCTGGTAATATTAATCTGCCTTTAACATCTAGAGAATGTTCATACTCACCAATAAGCACTTTGTTTCACCTCCATAACATTTTAAACCACTTTTTACCACTTCTCTCCACTTCAATTAGAATTTTAATATATCTTTTTATAAAATGCAAGTATTTTTTAAAATTTTTTTTATTTTTTTGTTGCTGTTTAATATGTTATACATTTAAAACACTGAAACACAAAGCTTTATTCAGTTAATGCAAATTTTTGACAATTCATATTTATTATTTTATAATTTAAGAAAAAGTTTAGGAGTTGATTAGTCAATGAAGTTAGTAATACAAAGAGTCACTGAGGCCAGTGTTAGTGTAGACTCTAAAATAGTGGGAGAAATACATAATGGATTTTTGGTACTATTGGGTATAAAAGATTCTGATACTGAGCAAGATGTAGATTATCTTGTAAAAAAATTAATTAATTTAAGAATATTTAATGACGAAAATGACAAGATGAACTTGTCTCTTCAAGCAGTATCTGGTGAATTACTAATAATTTCACAATTTACATTATATGCTGATTGCAAGAAAAGTGGAAATAGACCTTCTTTTTCTGATGCTGCTAAACCAGACATTGCAGTTTCTTTATATGAATATTTTGTAAATGAATGTAAGAAACAAGTTCCTATTGTTCAAACTGGTATCTTCGGAGCTGATATGAAAGTTACTCTTTTAAATGATGGGCCTGTTACAATAATTATGGATTCAGAATAATTAAAAACTACCGACATTTTAGTCGGCAGTTTTTTCCCTTAATCACCTATTACATTAATTGAAATATTTTTTCCTTTTTCTGTTACTTTTATATTATATACTTTTTTACCTGTTTTATATTTTATGCTATATTCTTCCCAGTCATTTGGTATACATGGTTCTATTTTTAATTCTCCATTTTCAATCTTTAATCCTAGTATATATTTTAATCCCGCTTCATACATCCAGCTACTTGATCCTGTATACCAAGTCCAGCCTCCTCTTCCTGCTAAATTCTCCTGTCCATACACATCTGCTGCTACAACATATGGTTCTACTTTATATTTATTAGCCATTTCCTTAGTTCTTGCATGTTCTATTGGATTTATCATTCTAAACAATTCTCCCGCTTTATCTCCAAATCCTAATAAAGCTTCTGCAATTATTACCCATACAGCTGCATGTGTGTATTGTCCTCCATTTTCTCTTGTTCCCGGCAAATATGCTTTGATATATCCTGGTTCTAAATTGCTTTGATTAAATGGTGGGTCTAATAGTTTAATAATTGCACTTTGCCTATCTATTAAATGATTTTCTAAACTTTCCATTGATATATATTTTTTGTCATTATCTCCAACTCCTGATATCACTGCCCAGCTTTGTGTTATGCTGTCTATCTTGCATTCTTCATTTTGCAAACTACCGCAATATTTCACCCTCGTCTGTAAATGCTCTTCTATACCATCTTCCATCCCAACCTGTTGTGTTTAATGCTTTTTTCAATTTATTTAATATTTCCTCATATTTTTTTGCTAATTCATCTTCCCCTTTATACTTGCATAATGGAATAAATTTTTTTAATATATCGCTCAAGAAAAAACCTAACCATATACTTTCTCCTTTACCTTTGTTTCCTACTGTACTAAACCCATCATTCCAGTCGCCTGAACCTATTGTAGGCAAGTCATTTTCTCCTAAGTTTATCTTTTTTTCTATTGCTTTTTTACAATGTTCATATATTGTACCACTTTCTTTTGATGGCAAATATTTGTCATATTTTTCATCTGTGCCTTCTTCCAAATCTGCACCTTCTATATAATTTGTTTTAATATCTAATATTGTATAATCACCTGTAAAATTTATATATTCTTCGGTAATATAAGCAAGCCAAAGCAAATCATCTGAAAATCTTGTTCTTATGCCTCTTCCGGGTTTCATCATGCCACCAATGTTCTACATCTCCTTCTATAAATTGATGTGAACTATGCTTTATTATTTGATTTTTCATTATTTCTGGATTTATATATTTTAATGCTATTGTGTCTTGTAGTTGGTCTCTAAATCCAAAAGCACCACCTGATTGATAATAACCGCTTCGCGCCAATAATCTTGCTGATATTGTTTGATATATAAGCCATCCATTTAACAATATATTCATAGACTCTACCGGTGTTTTTACGTGAACCTTGCCTGTTATATCTTCCCAATACTCTTTTACTTTTTTATATTCTTCTTTTACATTACTTATTTTTCCGTATTTATAAGCATTATCTTGACAATTAATTATACTTTCTTCTGCTCCTAAAACAATTGATATTTCTTTACTTTCTAATGCCTGTAATTCTACTTGGAATTCTATTGCAAGTATTCCATTTCGCCATAAAGAATTCTGTCTGTCTAAATCTAATTTATGAATTCCATCTGGATTTGCTATTGTTCCATTTCCTATAAAAAAGTCTTTATTACCTGTATAAGAATTTATTTTTTCACTACTTGAAACATATAATACATTTTTAAAATCCTCATTTGAAATATTCTCCAAGCATAGTAAATTTGACCCCTCTTTATATTCTAAATTTAGATAAGTGTTGGAAATAGTCTCATCTTCTCCTAATACAGGTTTTATATAATATACTAATTTTATTTTTCTTTTCCTTGGTTCAATATTTTCTAATCGTATCAGGTGCACTTTTGCACTATCTTTACATGGTACAAATATGCTTGCATTTTGTATAAGTCCATTACTCTTATGCATATAATTTGCATATCCAAAACCATAAGTTATATAGTAATCATTACTATCTGGAATAGGATTTTGCCCTAATGACCACACTTTTTTGTTTTCCATATCTTCCAAATATATTATCTCTGACGGTATATCATTTGTTGGGTTGTTTGCCCATGCTGTTAATCTATTTAATCTACTGTTTTTATACCATGTATATCCACCCATATTTTCTGTAACTACAGTTCCAAACTTCTCATTTGCTAATACATGACTCCATACAGTTGGTAGTTTATTGTCTTTATTTATTCTAATATTATATTCCTTGCCATCTAGCGAAAATCCTCCATATTCATTACAGTATTTTAATTGTTCATCTTCTAGTTTTTTTCTTATTTGTTCTGGTTCTTCTGCAATTTGTGGTATTTTTTCATCTCCTATTTGTTTTATTGTTTCTATATACTCTTCTTCTAAATCTGTAAGCTGTCTTTCTATTTTACCTAAGCTCACATCTAAAACCAAATTTGCTCTAAATTCCAAAACTTGTATTTCTTCTTTCGATAAATTATTTAATACAAAAATTCCACTTCTTATATTTTGCAGATATCCCATATTCTTATTTAATATAATATTAATTATTCCTTCTCTTGTGTAATTTTCATAGCTATGCTGTTCTTCATCTACAATAACTAAATCTATATTTATATTTTTAACTCTTAAATATTCATAAACATTTATTACTTGCTTCAATATTTCTATATCACTAATATCTTTAACTTTTACAAGTAAAATTGGCAGGTCTCCAGAAATACCATATTTCCAGAGTTCACTTACATATGCACTAATCACTTTTTTATTTTTATTTATAATTCTTTTTAAAGGATTTGGAAATATTAAATAACCAAGGATTTTTTGACATAAATCTATTTCTTTTCCTTTTATGTTTAAATATCTTGATTCTGCTTCAACTTTTACTTTTGCTAATTCAATATTTCTTTTTATAGTTTCCGAATTTGTAAATTTATTTATTAACTCTATTACCTTTTCTTTGCTTTCAGATACACACATAATCAAATTAAATGCTACTTTTTCATTTGCCTTTATTTTAACTGTATTTTTTATTGCAACTATAGGCTCTGTAGTTAGTCCTATATTTCTGCCCAGCGGTATAGAACTTTCTACTGTTTTTGGAAGTCCTATTGCTTCTCTTCCATAAAATTTTTCCTTATCCACCTCAAATTCTGTTTCACCTATTATTTCATTTTCCGCATACAAGTTTACAGCTAAAAACATATCCGATTTACTCTTGTCTCTTGATTTTCTTCTTATCAATATTGTATCTTCTATAATTTCATATTCTAAAAATAATTTATTAAATGCTCTATGTGCATAGTCTTGTTCTTTTTCTGATATCAATGGCTCTAAAAATGATGTTATTTCTATTGTTTCATCTTCTATTCCATGATTTACTAGTTCAATTCTTCGTATTTCTACCGGTTCCGTTGGCGCCACAGATATTTTTGTTATTGTTTCTATATTTCCATCTTGTCTTGTAATTTTATTCATGTCAGGTGTAAAGCACATTACATATTTATCTGCTTTTGATAGATAGTTCATATAGTTTGATGTCCATATTCTTTTGGTTTTAATATTTTTAAAGAAAAAGAATATTCCTTGTTCTTCATCATCAGTGTATTTATATCTATTTATTAAAATATTGTTATATTTACTATATCCATTTCCCTTTTGATCCATTATTATGGTATATTTATCATTTCCTATTACATTTACATTATTTAATTTTGTATTTATCTTTGTTATTTCTCTTTGTGTTGCATTTTCGTAGTCTATATATTTTATCTTTTCAACTTTTTCTTTTTCCTCTTTAGTTATTATTATATTTTCTGGCATTCTCTCTTGTAGTAATATATTTACAGCTTCTATTTCTGGATTTTGTACAAATCTTTTTTGAACTATATTATTGTTCATTAGATTGTTAATTGATAATAATATTAATCCTTGGTGGTGTGCCATATATGTTTTTACTATTGCTTTTGTTTCGTTTTTTCTTAATCTTGTTGGTGTATAATCTATTGATTCGTAAAACCCATATTTATTATACATTCCCAGTTTTTCTAACTGTTTTAAATTTTTTAATACTTCTATTGGTTCATCTATAATGGCCATCATACTTGCATATGGAGCCACTACTATCTCGTCAGCCAATCCTCTTTTCAAGCCCAACCATGGTATTCCAAACGCTTTGTATTGATAATTATTGTTCAAATCTTTTAGGTTAAAAGCAGATTCTGATATTCCCCAAGGAATTTTTAGTTTTTTATTATATTCTTTTTGACTCATTATTAAAAATTTACAAGATTCATCTAGCAGGCTTCCTGGGTATTTGGGAATATTTATATTTGGCATTAAATATTCAAATGCTGTACCAGACCAAGATATTAGCCCTTTGTATTTATTTAACACTGTTAAAGTTCTACTTAAATTATACCAATGTTTTTGTTCAATGTCTTTTTTTGCTATTGCTACTAAACTTGTTTGCCTTGCTTCTGATGCTAATAAATCATAATATGAATCTGTAAGCATATTTTCTTCTACATTATATCCAACAGAAAATAACTGCATTTTTTCGTTATACAATTTTGTAAAATCTGTATGTTCTATCAATTCATCTATTCTAGTATCTTCTTGTCCGTTCTGAATTAAAAATTGTTTTACCACATACAAATATCCAACAAAGTTCCCACTATCTACAGATGAAATATATCTTGGTCTTAATGGCTCTAAAGTCTCAATATTATACCAGTTATACAAATGTCCATTCCACTTTTGTAAATTATATATTGTATCTATCATTTTATTTAAAAGCTCTAAAGTATTTTTTTGTGTTTCATATCCTAAGTCATAGCTTGATATTACAGCAAGCAATGCTAACCCAATGTTCGTAGAAGATGTCCTTTTTATTGCTTTTGGTTTTCTATCTTCTTGATAGTTATCTGGAGGAAGATAATTGTTTTCTTTTACTAAATAATCCTTAAAAAATTGCCACGTTCTTTTCCCCACTTCTAACACATATTGCTTGTCTTTATCCACTAAAAGTTCTTTTTTGTTATTAACTACTATTTCTTTACTTATATAACACATAATTGCTGGTGCTATTAACCATAGTAATGATATTACAAATATTAAAACACTAAATGGATTTTTTGCATTAATAAATATATACAAAATACCCAATATTCCCAATATTATATTTGGTGCCATATTTATATAGTATGACTTTATATCTTTTTTTGTCATTTTTTCTGCTTCTTCTGCTGTTACCCATTCTAGCATATGTTTTTTACTAACTTTTAGTCTATATAAAGTTTTACATATTGCATTTGCTGACATATATGCTTTATCTGGTAATGTTGCTAGTGTAAATAGCCCTCTTAATAAACTTGCATTTATTCCAGATAAAGTTTTATTAAATGTTTTTTGCCTTCTTTCTCCTTCTCTTTTAAATACAATTTTATTTATTACGTCTATTACTGTTGGAGTAAGTACTGCAATTAACACTGTTGTAATAATTGGCCATATTTTTATTTTATAAAAACAATCTAATATGCACATATATATTATTGTTAATACACTTGATACTTCTAATAAACTTCTTACTAGATTATCAAATATTTTATACTTTGATAATATGTTTAATGGATTATTTTTTATTTCTCCTCTTTTATTTTTTATTTTATCTTTCAACCATATAATAATTTGCCAATCTCCTCTAATCCATCTATGGAGTCTTGACTTTGAGCTATTGTATCCAACCGGATACCCATCCATTAGCATAATATCTGTTGCCAATCCACATCGTAAATAGCTTCCCTCTAGCAAATCATGACTTAATATTGTATTTTCTGGTATTTCATTATTTAATATTTTTGAAAATATTTTTAAATCATATATCCCTTTTCCTGTAAATATTCCTTCTTCAAAATTATCTTGATAAATATCTGATATAGCATTAGCATATACATCTACACCACCTGCTCCTGCATATATTTTCGTATATAAACTTTTTATACTTGACATTAAATCTATTCCAATTCTTGGTTGTATAAGTGCATGTCCTGCTATAACCAAATCTTCGCTTTTATTTAATTCAGGTTTGTTTAAAATATGTGCCATTGCTCCTATTAATTCTTTTGCTGAATTTAAGACTAAGTCAGTGTCTGCATCAAGTGTTATAATGTATTTTATTGGTGGCATACTGGCTACATTTGTTATAGTATTTGTTTTAAATGGATTACTAATATTTCCTAAAATATACTCATTAAATTGATTTAGTAATCCTCTTTTTCTTTCCCATCCTAAATATGCCTCTTCTCCTTCGTTCCACATTCTTTTTCTATATATAAAGTTAAATTTTGTAAACTTTTCGTCTGGATACTTTTTATTAAGAATGTCTACCATTTTTTTACCTGTATTTATTACTTCTTCATCAAACCCTTCTTCTTCATTACTGCTTGTGCTACAATCTCCTAATAATGCAAAATAGATGTTATCACTTTTATTGGCAATATAATATACTTCTAGTTTATGCATTAATTCTTCTACTCTTTTTCCATTTTTAATAATTGTTGGAATAACTACAAAAGTTGCATTTTGTTCTAGGATTCCATTTCTAAAATCCAATTTTGGTATTATTTTAGTATTTTTTGTTTTTCCCAATATATATTGTGCTATTTGAGTAAATATTGTTTCAATTGGTATTAATAATAGTATTGATAAAATAAGACTAAGTACTATATTGTTAATTTGAGTATTTATATATAATCCATATACACCTGCTAACACTATAGTAACCACAGCTAATGCAGTTATATATTTTTGAGCTTTATGCATATTATTTTGCCTTGGTACTTTTTTATTTTGTAATATTTCTAATAATTTTGGTTCTCCATCAGCTATTAAATAATAGCCAACATGTGCTTTCTTATTATTGGAATCCATATTAGATTTTTCATATTCTATACTACTTAGTTCTAAACATTTTCTAGCAATATATATTTCTGATATTTTTGTTTTTTTTGATATTTCCTTTAATTTATTTCTATAATATATTCTCGTTTTATAATCCATTTTACTATAAACATTTACGGGATCTTTTTTTAGTATCTCTTCTACTCCATTTATTTTTTCAAATATCTCTATCATATTTATCCTGTTTATGTTTTTAATACTTATTATACAGTTTCCAACACTTACTTTTCTAACAGCTATGTCAAAATGTTCTTTTTTTATTACTTCAGAGATTTCTGTTCCCATTTTGTTTACTTGTTCTTCTAATATGTTTAAAAACGGATAAGCTTTTTTCCCATATTGCTTTAACCTATATGACATGTACTCTATAAATGGATACTTCATTTCTCCTTGTTCTATTACTTTTGTTTTATATTCGCCTATATTTTTAAATTGTAATTCATCCTTGCTTTTATTTTCTACTAATCTTTCTATTATGTTCTCTACTTTATATTTTTGCAATTGTGCGGAATATATTTTCTCACATGCTTCTCTTATATTTTCTATTAATGCCACTCGTAAAAAAGTGTTTATATTCCATATCTCGTCCATGCTTAATGTTTTTTTATCCTCATATGCTTTTAATAGCACTTCCAAATTTTTACCATTTATTTTTCCATCTGTATATGCAATTATTTCTGAGGCAAGTACATAAATTCTTGCAAATCCAGCATATGGCCCGTTTGCAATTCCTAAAAAATTAGTATATTTTTTCAATGTAAGTTCTTTTGTTACAGTTTTTACAGTTTCATCTATTATATAAAAATTATCCAAAATCCATTCCCCTGCTGGATGAATTGGCAATTTTAGTTTTATGTGCTCATTCAGAAGATTGTATACCTCTGTTATAAATTCAAAATTTTCTTTTAATCTCGGAATTGGATATGTGTATTTATTAGATTTATCTTGCAATACATGTCCAGATGCTATTTTTCTTAGGTAATCTTCCAATTGTTGTGTATCTAATAATGCTCCTTTTATATTTAATATTTTATAATTCATAAAAAATTTCCACCCCTTAAAGAATACGTGTTTTTAATATTCTTTACAAAAGTGGAAAAAATATTCTTTTTATTGTACAAAATAATCCATTATTCCATTATATATTCCCCATGCCAATTTATTTTGATATTCATCTGTTAGTAATAATTGCTCTTCTTTTTTATTAGATAAAAATCCACATTCTACTATTGATATTGGTATTTCTACATGCTTTATTATATAAACATTATCTATCTTCATTGCTACTCTTTTATTTTCTCTATCTATTGCTTCATTTAGGTTTTGTTGTAAACATTTTGCAAGTTTTGTGCTTTTTTCATCATTTTGCCTATAAAAGCATTGCCATCCCCAATATTGTTCTTGTGGTATTTTATTTAAATGTATTGAAACAAATATATCTGCTTGTGATTCATTTCCTATTTTGACTCTATTATGAATATCAGAAATTTTCTTTTCTCTTAACGTATTTTTATCTAAATCATATATTGCGTTCTCGTCACTTCTTGTAAGTATTACTGTTGCACCACTTTGCTCCATTAAGTTTTGAACTTTTAAAGCTATTTTCAAATTAGTTTCTGCCTCTGTTGTCCCTGTACTACTTTGAGCTCCTTCATCGTCAAGTCGCTTTTCAATAACCCTAAATTTTTAAAAAATAAAAACTACATATGAAACGCACCATTGTATAGCTATTCCTCCTTTTGAACGAACGAGTAGTTTTTTATCATTTATTATTATCCCCTGTATCAATTGATCTCTTGTTCTTTTTATTCACTACTATATTGTAAATTCTGCCTGGTATATATATTTCTTTTTTTATATCATATTGACTTAGTAATGTTGTAACTCTATAATTTGATTTTATTGTTTCCAAAATTTCTTCTGCTGTAGCATTTGTACTTACTGGAATCAATGCTCTTAGTTTTCCATTAACTTGAATTGGAATATTTTTAGTTCCTCCATTAAGTTCCTTTTCATTAACTCTAGGCCATTCTTCTTTATGTACAGACTGTTCTTTTCCTAATTTTTGCCATTGTTCTTCTGCAAAATGAGGTGCAAGCGGGGCTAGTAATCTAATATAATCTTCTACAGTTGATTCTAACACTTCTTCATTTATATTATCATTATCATTCGTATATTTATTTATACTATTTAATAATTCCATACTTCTAGCTATAGATGTATTAAATTTAAAGTTTTCTATGTCGGTTGACATAGATTTAATTGTTTGACTTTTTGCTCTAAGCAGTTCTCGCTCCTTTTCCGTCATTTCATATTGCTGAGGTATTTTGGAACTTTGTAATATACTAGCTTGTCTAGTAACTATTTTTTCAATTTTTTCAAAATACTTCGACATACTTTCTACACCCTTGTCACTCCAAGGCCCACCCTTAGAAAAATCAAAGCTAAACATTAAATACATCCTAAATACATCTGCACCATATTTGTCAATATATTCATCAGGTGAAACTGTATTTCCTTTACTTTTACTCATTTTATTTCCATCTGGTCCTAAAATTAATCCTTGATGTACTAACTTTTTAAATGGTTCATCAAAATTTAAATATCCCATATCTCTTAGTGCTTTTGTCATAAATCTAGAATAAATCAAATGCATAGCAGCATGTTCTTTTCCTCCAACATAAACATCTACAGGACACATTTTGTTAATTTTTTCTTTATCAAATGCTTGAGTATTATCATGAGGATTAGGATATCTTAATTGATACCATGAAGAGCAAACAAAAGTATCTAATGTTTCTGCTTCTCTTTCAGCAGGCTCTCCGCAATTAGGACAATTACAACTTAAAAATTCTTTAGATTTTTTTAAAGGTGATACACCATCAGGTCTAAACTCAACATTGTCTGGCAATAGAACAGGTAAATCTTTTTCAGGAACCGCAACTGGTCCACACTTCTTGCAATTTATTATCGGTATAGGAGCTCCCCAATATCGTTGCCTTGAAACTGACCAATCTTTTAATTTATAATTTGTTATTTTTTTGCCTCGTTGCTCCCTTTCTAAATCTGTTGTAATAACTTTTTTTGCTTTTTCAGTAGTTAACCCATTATATTTTCCACTATTTATTAATGTTCCTTTTCCTGTATAAGGTAATGTGTATTCTCTACTTTCATTTCCCAATATCACTTCTTTTATTGTAAGTTTATATTTCTTTGCAAACTCATAGTCTCTCTTATCATGAGCTGGAACAGCCATAACTGCACCCGTACCATAATCATCTAATACATAGTCAGCAATCCATACTGGTATTTTTTCTCCATTTATAGGATTAACAACATAAGCACCTGTAAAAACTCCCGTTTTTTCTCTTTCTGAAGATAACCTTTCTATCTCTGTTAATCTTCCTGTTTGTTCAATGTATTTTCTCACATCTTCTCTATATTCTTCTTTAGTAATTTGTGTAACCAAATCACTTTCAGGAGCAACTACAATATATGAAACACCATTTATGGTATCAGGTCTAGTTGTAAATACACTAATGTCAAATTTTCCATATGCATCCATAAATCTTATTTCACTTCCATTTGACTTTCCTATCCAATTACTCTGAATTTTTTTTGTTGTTTCTGGCCAATCCTCTAACTTATCTAAGCCCTTTAATAGTTCTTCAGCATATTCTGTGGTTTTAAAAAACCACTGTTCCATTTTCTTTCTTTCAACTGGTGTACCACATCTTTCACATTTACAATTAACAACTTGTTCATTTGCCAAAACAGTTTTACAACTGTCGCACCAATTTACTAATGAATTCTTTTTATATGCAAGTCCTTGTTTATATAATTGTGTAAAAATCCATTGTGTCCATTTATAGTATTCTGGCTTATAAGTTTCTACGGAATAATCCCAATCATAGTTTACTCCCATTTCTTCAAGTTGTCTTCTCATAGTTTCAACATTTTTTTCAGTAGATACTTTAGGCGAAATTCCTGTTTTTATTGCATAATTTTCGGCTGGTAATCCAAAAGCATCAAATCCCATTGGGTGAAATACATTATACCCTTGCATTGATTTATACCTTGAGAATGAATCAGCTGGTGCAAAATTAAACCAATGTCCTAAATGCAAACTTGCTCCTGATGGATATGGAAACATCTCCATTGTATAAAATTTTTTCTTTTTACTTTCAGGAACATATTTATATAATCTCTCTCTCTTCCACTTTTCTTGCCATTTCTGGTCTGTTTGTTTTGAATAATTCATTTTTATTTCCCCCTAAATTTACAATTCATTTTTACTAGTAAAATTTTTTAATGTCGCAATTTTAGCTTCTTGTGTAATCTCTTCCCAACTTGACCTCAACAAGTTAATATTTATTTTCTCTTTTGCCAATTGGACATCTGTATTTTTTAAATAATTTTTCATACTTAGTGTTCCATCTGGCAATAAATATATTGCTATACCATCATCACTGCTTTCTCCCCAATACCATATTGCAACTTCTTTGCTTTTGTTTTTCAGGGCTTTTAATTTTTGTTTCAATTCATTTACATTTGATATGCTCAATTCATTATAATTTTTTGCTCCTCTGCCTGAAGGTAATAAATTAAATACAAACCATTGTTTTATATTATTTTGTTCTACAAATTTATAAATTTCTTCTAATTCATTTTCATTGTATCTATTTAATACAGTAACAATCCTAACATTATCCATATACTTTTTTGCTAATCTAATATTATCCTTTACCCTATATAAATTATCAGTACCTCTTAATTTAGTATATATATCTTTATTTAATGTATCTAAACTTATTTGTAATGTTATACATGATTTGGATATCTGATTAATAATCTTTTCATTTAGTAATATTCCATTAGTTGCTATTGCAGGTTTCACTTTTTCATTTTCAAATATTTTTAAAATATCCTCAATATCATCTCTTACTAAAGGTTCTCCTCCTCCAATTATAATTCTCATACAATCCCACTTTAAAATTTCCTTAGCAATTCTTTTTATTTCTTCAAAATCTAATTCATTTTTTCCTATTCCTGAATCATTACAGCAAAAACAACATCTCGAATTACATTTATTGGTTATTTGCCAAGATAAACTTATTGGAGCTGATAAATCCAATTTATTTATATTTGAAAAATTTCCTAGTAAAAATGAATTTTTACTCTTATATGGATTATTTGACAATAGTTCTTCTTTATAATATTCTATATTTTCTTCTTTCTTGATTCCCCACATTCTATCATATTTTAAATCTTGTAATATCATTCCCCATTGTTCTTCTCTAGCAGCAAATCGATTATCAATTACCTTCATCATCATCTCTTCCTTTTTCTTTTTTTCTATTTACTTGCCTTTGTCTAATAGATATTAATGCCTGATATGCATTAGAATAACTTCCATTTCTATCTTTTTTTTGATTATATACTAAAACAGGTAAATCTTCAGCAGTTTGACCTCTAATAAGAATTTTTATATTTGTTATATCAGGAGAATCACTCATAATACCAACACTTCTTTTAAATCCCTCATCTGCCTCATCAATAAAACTTTCGCTTGTTTTTCTATAAAAATTTCCCATTGTTCTTTTTTGTTCTTGCTCTCTTAATAATGCTGAAATTTTACTTCGTTCATTAGATACAGCTAATGCATATACTTCTATATCAAAACCTTGAGTCTTTGCTCTATCAATTACTACTTGTTTCAAATACTCATATATACGCATTGTTCCTATATGAATAAAATTTATTTTATTTTCCAAACAATATTCTAGCATTTCTTTTTCTATTCTTATTGAAAATCTATTTGTACTTTGCACAAAGTCAGTATTATCATTTTCTATTTCTTTTAATCTTGGATGGTACATTCTATACTTATCCATATCTATTAATATAAATGAAACATTCGGATAATCTTTTATTATCTTCTTAGGTAGTGCTGATTTTCCTGATGCTGGCTGTCCTGTTGCAAAAATTAATCTTGGACTTTTTTCTGACTTTGCTTGTCCAACGTAATCTCTTTTTACCTTTTCAAATGCTTCTTGATATTCATCTTCTGTATAATCATAAGATTTTGTTTCCATATAAAAAACTCCTTTTTAATTTATTGACTTTTCCTCTATATTAGAGTATTATATACCCATATGGAGATGATAAATATGAATTTACAAAATAAAACTGCAATTATTACTGGTGCAGGTCGTGGTATAGGTTTGGCTACATGCCAAAGATTTGTTAATGAAGATATTGAAAATCTTATTATGATAGGATCTAATAGCCAAAATTTGTCATTAGCCAAAAATCAGTTAAATTATAACAATACATTTATATACCAATGTGATTTATCAGATAAAAGCTCTATTAATAATACTTTTGATAGAATTTTATCAAAATTTAATCATGTCGATATTCTTATAAATAATGCTGGTATAATTGATGATGCTTCTTTTGTTAAAATGACAGACATTCAAATGAAACATGTATTAGATGTAAATTTTTATGGTTCATTCTATTGTATTAAAAAAATATTGCCTATCATGATTATACAAAACTATGGTAAAATAGTCAATGTTTCTTCAACATCAAAATTTGGCACAATTAATAAATCTAATTATGCAGCATCTAAAGCAGCATTAGATGCATTAACAAGAACCATATCTAAAGAAGTAGCTGCACACAATATAACTATTAATTCTGTTGCTCCTACACTAATTGACACTGACATGTTAAAGACTATACCTACAGATGCTCTATCTAAACTAGTTAATAGTTCACCTATGAAAAGATTAGGAAAACCAGAAGAAATTGCATCTATTATATATTTCCTTTCTTCAGATGATTCATCTTACATTACAGGAGAAACCTTGATTGCTTCTGGCGGCTTATTTACCATCTGATTTTTGTAATATAAAAATCTGTTTTGGAGATTGAAGATTAAATTCATTGTAATTATAATCTCCAATTTTTTCTTTTATTGAGAAATTACTTTTATTTATTAATTCTTCTAATTGTCCAGGGAAATATTGTCTCATAAAAGTATTACTCTCTATATTTACATTTAATTTTTCATTAACATATATATTAGTTAAATAATTAATTCTTGTCGTTTTATCATATTTTCTTATTTCATATAAATCAATATTATCTTTATAATACTCACTATAAAAACTATATCTATATTCTTTTATTTCTTTTATATTTAAAAATCTCATATCAGGATTAAATATATCTATAATCAATAATCCTTTATTTCTTAACACATTATCACATGATTTTAAGAAGTTATCTATATCTTCATCATTTTTCAAATGTTGTAGAGAATTAAAACCACATATTATTATATCAAACATTCCCAATTTTTCTTTTTCTAAATTTCTCATATCTCCCCAAATGTATTGTACGTTTCTATTCTTTGTTTTTGCAATCTCTAGCATATCTGTTGAATAATCTAATCCTATATATTCATTTACATGTTCATATATTTCTTTTGATAATCTTCCCGTACCACAAGCTACCTCTAATGCCCTCATATTATTCTTTAAATATTTGTTATAAAATGTTATGTCTTCAGTTTGTATAGCTTTATTCATATCATCATAAAATATATGGTCACCATAGTATGTATTACATTTCATATAAATTTTCCTTTTCTATTACAAATTTAAAAAATTTCGTATATTCTCATATAATATTTTATTTTTTATTTCATCTTTAATATTTAGTGCATTTATTAAATTTATTTCATCAATTAATTTATAATCCCACCAACATGAAAAAGGGTAACTTGAACCAAATACTATTTTATCCGCCATTCCTTTATTATTTATCAAATCTTCTAATATTTGTGTTGCTTCCATGTTTGAATACTGAAAAGCATCATAAGCTGGAAATACATTTTGATTGTTTTCAAACCATCTTAAATGTCCACTTATACCACTTGTTTCTATTACCACATTATCCATCTGTTTTGCCATTTCTAATGCCTTTACTGAAGCTCTTAATAAATGTCCCATTATAAATTTCTTGTTTGGAAATGCTCTTGCAAAATTTATTGCATCTTGTGGTCCATAATTTCCTAATTTTTGCACTCTTCCAATATCTTTTTCATTTAGTGCAGCAGTATGTATATAAATGAAAAAATCATTTTTTTTTGAAAATTCTTTAAATTCTTTATTTTCCTCTATTCTTCCAACATCAATATTGCATAATATAGGCCAAATTACAATCCCTGCTTTGTTACATTTTTTTAAATATCTCTCAACTTCTAAAAAGCATTCATCATAATTTATATTTAATGCAAACACTGGAATTAAATTATAATTTTTTTTATACAACTCATATATAGTTTTGTTTTCTTCCGTATATTTTCTATCTTTTGAACTTGGAAAAGGATATATTAATGCTTTATTATCCATTCCATAATTTTTTATTTTATTGAATTCTTCCAAATATTCTTTATGTGGTCTTTGTGGTAAATTTTCTGATAGCCAATAATCCGTTCCTACTAAATAATGAGCATCTATAAAATTCATCTTACACAACCTTTCCTTTACTATTAAATTCACTTACAGTTCCATATTTTGCTTCTCGTATATCATCTAATTTTTTATCATTTACTTTATAATAATATAAATCTAAGTTCTCTTTTGTATTTTTTATAATTTCTTTTATACCTGATAAATCATATATTATTTGTTCTTTATCATTTATCGAATATACTTTGAAACTTTCTATTTCATCTTTTATGTTTTGAACTATAATAATTCTTACGCCTTTTCTTAAATATTGATTCTTAATTGTTTTTAATTTTTTTACTCCTAAATTAGTTTCAAAATAAATTCTATCTTCTTTCTCATCTTCTTGTATTAAATTCTGAATCATAGTACTTTTAATTTTTTTATTATAAATTATCACTATATCCTTATTTTCATATATAGACGGTAATCTCATGCCAAAACTATCCATATTGTTATATGCCAAATATGCAAAAATCTTCTGACTATATCCTATATCGAATATATATTTGTTTTTAAATTCTTTGGAAACATTAAAACTATCTAATAATTCATCATCTAATAGACTACATTGTAAAATAGTTTGAGTTTCTCCTTTTTCATTCATAGCACTTACCATATACACTTTTTCAGAATATCCCTTTACTCCATCATATTCTAGGACAACAACTGGTAAATTTATATTTTTACAAAATTCTTTCATTTTTTCAACAACATATTTAATAGCCTCATTTTTATTTATTTTATCTATTGCTAGATTAAATTGTAATAGAGGGGATATATAGTAGTCTCTACTCATTGGTACTTGCTTTGAATCCAAGAGCCTTATCATATAATAATAACTCAATAATGCACATTTATTTTCTTTATCCATTTTTTCTAAATTATATGGTAATGCATCTGTAGTATACATATACTCTTCATTATTCTCATCCTTAAAAAATGCTATGGTAGAATCATATTTTTGTATTCTATCTTTATATTTGTTTGAAAATTCATTAATTTTTTGAATTTCTCTAGGATAATTTATTTCTATATTGAAATCCTTTGAAAAACACTTTAAAAATGCTTCTATAGTAATATCTTGCATTTTTAATCCGTCTTCCGTCCATAATGGAAATCCCTTTGCAATCCCGTCAGGATAAACTAAATTCAACATTCTTAAAGCCTCTTTATAATCCATCTTTCATTTCCTCTATTTCTATAACTATTTTTATATATTGTTCTTCACTTTTAATTTCATATTTATATTGTTCTATGATTTTCTTTATCTTCTCTATTTTTTCTTTATTATATATTTGAAGAAATATTAAGTCTGTTTCTTTTTTCTTATATAAACATTTTATACATGTAAAATAATCTTTTTTCTTTTCTAAGCACTCATTTATTAAATTAAATGTTGTGTTAAATGTTGCCATACTATATAACTTGTTTTTAAAAATCTTCTTTTCATAAAAATATATGTTCGAGTTCTCAGGTACAATTGGTGAAATTTCTATATAAAAAATCTCCATTTTTTTTAACTGTTCTAATATATTAGAAACATTTTTTTTAAATTTATACTTAAACATATTTTCATATTCTTTCAAAATTCTAATCTCCCTTAATTATTAAAATTCAACTCTAAATCTAATATTTTCGCCACATTCTATTTCAGCAATAGCACCTATTGGTATTGTTATTTTAGGATTAGTATGTCCCAAGTCCACATTATATAAAATAGGGAATTTTTCTTCTTTAAAAAATTCATTTAAAAAATAATTAATAATTATATTATTATCATCTTCAACAAATTTTCCTATAATTAATCCCTTAATATTTTTGAAAATTCCTCTCAGTCTTAAAGCTTGCATAAGTGAATCGAATTCTCCTATAGAAATATTTACATCCTCTAAAAACAAAATTTTATTATCAAATACTTCTATTGGTAAATATTCCGTTCCTAATATAGTTAATATACTAGATAAATTTCCTCCTATTATTTCTGCTTTTGTTTTTCCTCTTTTATTTACTTTCCAAGCACAATTATTATAATCTTTCTGTTTTACAACTAGATTTATTTCTTCTTGTTTCCAATCTATGAATTCTTTAATTTCATAATTGGGGACTTTATAATCAATACATGAATTATTTAGCAATTCATTCAGACAATTCCAAGTATATTCATAAGGTTGTGGATATTCACATATTTCTGGTAAAAATGTTGGTCCATGAAAAACAATCTTTTTCGTTTTTACATATATAGCTAAAAGTAAACATGTTATATCACTATAACCACAAAATATTTTATTACTTTCGGAGATTTTTTCATAATCTAGCTTATCAAGTAATTGGTTTGAATTATAACCACCTATACTAGCCATAATGATGTCAGTATTTTCATTTTCTAAAGCATTATTTATGTCTTCAACTCGTTCATCAGCAGTTCCTGAATAATACAGCATTTTTTTTGAGGCATTTTTTTCAAAATTAACATTGTATCCACATTTATTCAGAAACTTACATCCTCTTTCAACTCTATTCGGATAGTCTATTAAGTAACTACTTGCTGGTGAAATTATTGAAAATCCTCTTATCATTTAATCACCTCATTACTTTTCTATTAATGAACTATGATATAATTCAGGGTCATTAAATATATCCGCTTCTTTTTTTCTTAATATAAATATTGTAAATCCCATATGGCTATTATTTTCATTAAATAAATGCATATAATCATAATAAACTTTTTCTAAAACATTTAAGCTTTCTTTTGATAAACTTTTCAAATGTTCCCTTGACAATATATTCTTACAAAATTCGTTTATTTCTCTATCAGTACATTTATTGAACCTAAAATCAATTTCATCAAAAACTTCAACTTCATCTCTAACAAAAAATTCTTTCCAATCATTCTTGTATAATACAGATATATTTACTTGTATAGCTTTTCTTACATCGCTTATTAATTTTTCACTTGGAGACTCTAAATAATACATTGGTACAGCTACCAAATATCCATTTGGTTTTAACACTCTCCAATATTCTTTTAATGCCTTCTCTCTATTGCTAACTAAAGAAGTAACATTTCCCGCAAATACTACATCAAAAGTTTTATCAGGAAATTTCATATTTGTTGCATCATCTAACGTAAATTTTGCTCTATTTAATTCAAATCTATTTATTCTCTCTTGAGCCGTTTTTAAACTCATTTCATTTATGTCAATTCCTACTACTTCACAATTTAATAATCTACTAAATTCTAGTGCTGAATGTCCTGTGCTTGTACCTATATCAAGTATTTTACTATTATTATTTAACATCAATTTTTCAGCTACAGTTCTTATTGTCTTTAATCCACCTGGAGTTCTATTTGTTTCCCTCACTAATCCAATGATTTCATTATAACTCATTTTTTGTATATCTTCAGGTGTTATATTTTCTATTTTTTTCATTTCAATACTTCCTTTCCTTTATGGTATTATATCTTTGCCAAGAAATCTTGGCAAAATTTGACAATCTCTTATATCATCTTTTTTAGTTAACCACAGAATAAATCTTTCTATTCCCATTCCAAATCCTGATGTTTTCATTGGATACTTATCCTTCATTTCTATATACCATTTATACTCATCTTCTGATACTTGATGTAATTTAAGAGCCTCTCTAACTTCTTTCCCCGTCCTATATCTTTCTCCAGCGCCCACAGTTTCTCCAATTCCTATTAATAAATCTGCATTATTGGCATATCTTTTATCTGTATTTGTACTTTGATAGAATGGAACTGCTTTTATATCAAAATTAGTTATCCATACACATCCATTAAAATAATCTATCAATGCTTCTTCACCTTTTTTAGTAATATTCCTGAACCCTAACTTATTATATTCAAAATATTTCTCATCATTTTTCAAAATATCAATTGCTTCTTCAAATGTAACCTTTGGAATTTCTTTAAGATTTATAAATTTATGTATATGTTCACTTGTTCCTGCTATATCAATTATTTCCTTTTCATATTCTTTTAAGATATTTTTAGACAAATATTTTAAATATTCTTCTACTAACTGCATAACATCTTCTAATTTTCCACATATCTCTGCTTCACTATGATAAAATTGACTTAAATGTCTTTTATCTTCACTTTCTCCACGGAATGATGGCATAATATACCATACACCATTTTCAAAAAATCTGCATCCATATTCCAATGCAAATTGCATAGAATCTGCTAGATAAGTATCACGTCCGCCTAATTGGATTTTTACAGGTATTGAATCACTTCCTAACCCCATAGGACTTGATATTGAACCCGTTGTAATAGGCAAATGCATTGTTTTTATATTTTTTTCAATATAAAATAAATTTGTATATTTAGATATTAAATTCTCAATTTCTACTAATTTTCTATACCATTCATCATTAATTGCATTTATAAAGTGTGTTTGTGGGATTTTCCATGATTTTTTTGGTTCAATTAAATCTTTCATATCCATCTCCTCCATTGATTGACTTTAAATTATTTCGCATTTCTATATCAACATTTTTTACACTTCAATTATCTTTTTCCAACTTAATCCTCCTTTTCCTAAATCCTCATAATTGGTGGTTTGTTTATAAATTTTTTTGTAATTCTAAATATTCAATACTACTATTAATTTTTTTCTTATTTTCTCTATTATTTTATCTTCTAATATTTTTACTAGTTTCAATAGTCACTCTTGAATCAGCATCTTGCTTTAGATATTCATCTAATAAAGAATATAATATGTAATTCCACAATTTATCTGGATGACCCTTAGTGACACTACTTTATGATGTAAAGAAATAATTTTTTTGTATTTTTACTCCTTGTTTTATTTTATTATAAATAAAAAGAACAAAGTATCACTACTCTGTTCTATAAAAAGACACAAAAAGCTATAAAAACATCTACTTATATTTTGTATGTATAAATTATTTAATTTTTTCATAGCTTTTTCCTCCTTTTTTGCCTATAATATTTAAATTATACCATCTTTTCATTTATTTGTAAATATTTTATTCGAATTTTCAGAAAAAACGTAAATTGGTCAATTGAAAAAGTAAATTTTTATTTGAATTTCCGTTTTTTAATTTTTTTAAGTAATTCTTGAACTTGTTTCCTGGTTATGGTATTATTTTTTTAGAACAGTATCCATGTATATTTAAACTCCTGTCTACTTCTCATTTACTTTTTTATCAATTTTTTGTTGAATTTCAAATGAAACTTTTGTAATATTATACTATAGAATAATATTTTATTTTAAATTATTATACAGAAATAGTTCACATATAAACTTTGAATGAAATTCCGAATGTGCCTGAAGAAATTTTAGAAATTCTTATGTAGTTTTATGGTAAGAGTTCACGATAGTGGAAAGAACCCATAAAACAAATTAGAATTTCTTAAATTTCGTAATAAGCCGAGAAATGTAATGAAAAGCTTATATGTGAACTATTTCTTATATAAAGCTAATAGAATTATTATACTGTAAGAATATTATTGATAAAAATAGTCTACTATACCATTATATATTCCCCATGCCAATTTATTTTGATATTCATCTGTTAGTAATAATTGCTCTTCTTTTTTATTAGATAAAAATCCACATTCTACTATTGATATTGGTATTTCTACATGCTTTATTATATAAACATTATCTATCTTCATTGCTACTCTTTTATTTTCTCTATCTATTGCTTCATTTAGGTTTTGTTGTAAACATTTTGCAAGTTTTGTGCTTTTTTCATCATTTTGCCTATAAAAGCATTGCCATCCCCAATATTGTTCTTGTGGTATTTTATTTAAATGTATTGAAACAAATATATCTGCTTGTGATTCATTTCCTATTTTGACTCTATTATGAATATCAGAAATTTTCTTTTCTCTTAACGTATTTTTATCTAAATCATATATTGCGTTCTCGTCACTTCTTGTAAGTATTACTGTTGCACCACTTTGCTCCAATAAGTTTTGAACTTTTAAAGCTATTTTCAAATTAGTTTCTGCCTCTGTTGTCCCTGTACTACTTTGAGCTCCTTCATCTGGTATTCCATGACCGAGCATCTAATACAATAACTTTGTTTGAAACAGGTAGTGACATAGTTTGCACAGTTTTTTCACTGTCTGCCACCTTAAAAGAAAATGCAAGTACAGCTACCATAACCATACTTAGCATAATATATATCCTTTTTTTACTTAAAATTATCATTAAATCACCTCACCTAATATATATGAGGCAATTTTATTTTATATTACCATTCGCGTTAGATTTTACAAATACTTATGTTTCAGCTATTTATATGCGAATGCAATATTGACTATTTTTATTATACTTTGCTATATTAATGGTAATTTTATGTGAGGAGAAATTTAAAAATGAATAAAGAGGAATTATTAAATTTGCTAAACTCTTTAGAATTACCCAAAACAGAATATTATATTTTATCTAGTGGATCTATGTTGCTATATGGATTAAGAGAAATAGTTGGAGATCTTGATTTATGTGTTTCAAACGAGCTATTTGAACAATTAAAGAAAAAATATAATTTAAAAGAATGTGACAAAAATGAAGTTACTATCATTTTTCTTTCATTTTTTTCTTCTATCTATTACATATGTGCTTCCCGGTGTTATTTTTGCTAAATGTTTTACTTGTGCTGCTACTTCTCCTATTTCTAGTGCATTATGGAATCTTCCTGCGTCAACTACTACTGCACTTACAGAAATTGTTGTTATTGGATATTGTTCTATTATTCCTTTTCTATTTGGCACTTCCAAATATCCTTTTTCTACGTCCTCTGGTGTAAAATATTTGACTACTTCTCTGTCAAATTCTGCTACTATGTTTTGGCATATTTGTTCGCATTCCATGCCTCCTACTATTGCTACAAAATCATCACCGCCTATATGTCCAACAAATTTTTCTTCATTTGTTGACATATGTATATTCTTTATTATAGTTCTTGCTGTGAATTTTATTATTTCGTCTCCATTTAAAAAACCATAAATGTCATTATATGCCTTAAAGTTATCTAAATCGAAATATATCATAGAAAAGTTTTCCTTGTTTAATAAACGTTTTTTCATTTCTGCCTGTATTTGCACATTTCCTGGTAGTCCTGTTAATGGACTTACTCTTCTATTTATGTATAAAAGTCTAATTACATTTTTTATTGTATAATATAAATATTCTTCATCTATTGGTGCTATTATATAATGTTCCACACATGCCTTTAGTATTTCTATCCTATGGCTCTTGTCTCTATTTGATGATATTACAATTATTGGAGTTATACTGTTATCCTCATTATTTCTAATGTTGTTACATATTTTTGTTATGTCATCTTCAATATTGTCTTCATTAATTATTATTAATGCGGGAATATTTCTTAATACTGTGTCTATTTCATTTGTATTAGCTTTCTTAAATTTATAGTCACTTTCATTTTCAAACATTACTTCTAATTTGTTTTTTATATCATCTTCGTTATCTATTAAATAGACTTCTTGTATCATTTTTCTCCCTCTTTTCTATTGTTTATACGTAAATTCTCTTACTACTTTTTGCTCTAAATCTGATTCATTTATTGCTGTTATGCTTATTGTATTATTGCCTTTTTTTAATGGCACATTTAATTTTAATTGTTTCTTTCCTGAGTAATTTCCTCCATATGTTTGACCGTTAATATTTAATGTTACCTTTTTTATTCCAACTTCATCATTTATTGTAACTGCTAGTTTGCCATTGCCTTGCTTTATAGCTATAACAGGCTTAGATGAAATTATTATCGTTTTTTCTAATGTTTCTGTATTTCCATTTTTATCTACTGCTTTAACTGTTAGCTTATTCTCCCCTAATATCATATCTATTGTTTCTTGAATTTTCAATTTGTCATTTTCTGTTGCATTAATTTTTATTTCTTCTTCTTCATTCCATTTATATATTAGATAATTTATTTCTGTTTCATCTCTTGCAATAATTGTTATTTTTCTAATATCTTCATCTGTTGTTATTTCTATTTCTGGTTTTCTTATATCTGTTCCTTCGATATTCCATTCTTGCATAAATTTTGTTTCCTTACCTTTTGTATCAACTATAGTAACATTCAACACACTATTTTCATTTGGAAGTAATACTACTTCTTCTACCTTTTTGCTGTTTGGAAGTAATATAGTTTCTTCTCCCTTATTCCAACTGTATATTAATTTTGATATTTCTATGTTATCTTCAGCTTTTATTACAACCGTATTGTTAACCCTATCCATATATACTACTGGTATATTATCTCCACTGTTAATTTCTATATTTTTATATATTGCATATGAACCTTTTCCTATTAAGATAATTCCAAATGCTATTATTACTATTGCAAAAAATTTCACAATGCTTTTTATTGCTATTGGTCCATTTCCTTTATTTTCGCCTACGTAAAGAATTTGATTCATTTTTTCACCTCTTATTATCTGAAATTATAACACATGTACTTTTTAATGTAAACTTTTTTGTTAATTATTTTGCGCATAATCCTGAAAAAAGGAAGTTTTTTTAACTTCCTTCCTAATTTATTTTATGCTATTACAATACTAAACAATTTTTCCCTTGTTCTTCTTTTTCTTTTAGTCCCATCTTTTATGCTTTTTCTATAGTACATAGCTATCAGTCTATCTAGCTCTGTACTTATCTCGTATATCTCATTATAATCTTTCCCGGATGTAATGCTGTTATTTAGTTCATCCCTTAGTTTACAAATTTCTTCATTTAACATACAATCACTCTCCTTTTTTTATGTTTTTTCTTTTGTATATATCTAAAATACCATATTTTTACATTTAAGTCAACCATTTTTGTTGATTTTTAGGCTTTTAGCCGGTTTTTCGAGTGATTTTTTTCAACATTATTCGTCTTTTTTCGACGTTTGTTTTTTTCTTATTATATTTTGTACTATAATTCCAATAGATAATACAAAAATTATAAGTGACAATATTTGTGAAATTCTTATATTAAATGCCATTAAACTATCTGCCCTTATTCCTTCTATAAAAAATCTTAATAGAGAATATAATGCTAAATACATATATGCTATTTGACCTTCAAATTTCCTTTTGTCTTGTAAAACTGCCAATATTACAAATATAATTATAGTTCCTAATGATTCATACAAAAATGTTGGATGTACAAATTTTTTTACTCCGTCCTCTATTATTCCCATTTTCCATGGTAAATTTGTTTCAGTACCATAAGCCTCTACATTTATAAAGTTGCCCCATCTTCCAATTCCTTGTGAAAGTGCTAATATTGGTGCTATGCAGTCTAATAAATTAAGTATATTTATATTTTTCTTTTTACAAAATATGTAGCATGCTATTATTCCGCCTATTATTCCGCCATAAATAGCAAGCCCTCCACCTCTAATATTTATTATCTGGATTGGATTACTCAAATAATAGTTCAAATTACATAGTACATAATACAATCTTGCACAAATAATTACAGTTGGAATTAATATAATAAATAAACTTAATATTTCGTCAAAATCTATGTTGTATTTTTCCGACCTAAATTTACACCAAACCAATGCCATAATAATACAAAAGACTATTATTATAGCATACCATTTTATTCCTAAGCCAAATATTTTTATTGCGACTTCTGATAATTCTAGTTTTAAATTTAATAGTGGAAATTCTACTGTGTTCATTCTCTCTTTTCATCCTTTTCTTCTATTGTTTTACAAAATAACTTATAAAGTTATTTTATATTCCTATTTTAATATATTATTTAACAATTGACAATACCATATTTTCTTCTTTGAATATATCTTTTAAAATTTCCTCTACATATTGTTTTGTTACCGTTTTATAGTCATCTATATAGTCAAAGCTATTTATTCCTTTCATATTATCTGCTAAGAACATTCTAGCTATATTGCCTACACTATTATACTCTATAGCATAATCTCCATATACTTTTTTTCTAATTCTGTCAAAATGCTGTTCATTTAATCCATTCTCTCTAAATGTTTTTACTGTTTCCTTTATTCTTTTTTGTATCTCTTGTGGATTGTTTGATTGTCCAGATATTAGTATATGTGCATACTGGTCCGTAAATTCATAGTCTAAACCTGGTTCTGATAAAATAATACCTTTTTCATATAACTCTTTATATAAATTTGAACTTTTTCCTATTATCATATTTAGCAATATTTCTATTGCAATATGTTTTTTTACTGCAATTCTTGGATTGTATTCTTCTCCTTGCACATCTTTGTATCCTACTATAAACGCTGGCATGCTAACTTCCATTTTGCTTTCTTTATATGGCATATTTATTTCTTTTTCTTTTTGAGGATATATTCTTTTTATTTCCCCTTGATTTTCCTTTTTTATAAGTCGCTTCTTTATTTCATCTAATATTTTTTCTGGTTCAAAATCTCCGCATACCACCATAGTCATGTTTGCAGGATTGTAAAATGTATTATAGCATTTGTATAATACATCTGGTGTTATTTTAGATATTGATTCTATAGTTCCAGCTATATCTATTTTTATAGGGTTATTTTTATACATACAATCTAATGCATTCATATATAATTGCCAGCCTGGATCATCTTCATACATTTTTATTTCTTGCCCTATTATACCTTTTTCTTTTTCGACATTTTCGTCTGTAAAATACGGATTTTGCAAATAATTCATAAGTTCATCTAATCCCTGATAAAAATTATCAGTACATTCAAATAAATATGCTGTGTGGTCATTTGTTGTATATGCATTTGCATCTAATCCTAATGCCATTAAAACATCTAAACTGTTTTTTCCGTTTTCTTGTTCAAACATTTTATGTTCTAAAAAGTGTGCAACACCATCTGGAATATATACTTCTTCTCCTGTTTTTGGCATTATAAAATGATTGTCTATTGATCCAAAATGTGTTCCCCATATTATATATTTTTTGTTTGTATTGTTTTTAGGGATTATTATTATTTTTAGCCCTTTTTCTAAAGTCTCTACATAGGCTTTTTCTTTAATTCTTAAGCTTTCAATAATCTTCATTCTTGTTCTCATTCCTTTCTTGTTTTTTATAAACAAGCTCTTTTAATCTTTAAGAAAATATATTGTATTTATGCTTACACTGTTTGCAATTTCTTGTATTTGTTCCTTTGTTACTGCATTAACTTTATTTTCATAATCTGATATCTCTATAAGTGTTCCTGCCAATTCTTGCCCATAGTAATACGTTATTTCTGTATCTTGTTCTGATGTTATGCTTTTAACAGAGGCTATTATTAATTTTTTTGCATTTTCTATATCTTCTTCTTCTATCTTTCCATTTTTTAAATCGTCTAACTGAACTTTTATGGTTTCTAATGCTTTATTATAATTTTGTATTTCTATTCCACATCTAATAAATATCATATTTTTTGGTTTTAAGTAGCTTGAACCTGCAGTGTATGCCAGACTTTCTTTTTCCCTAACATTTTGGAATAGCCTTGAGTTAGCTCCTCCTCCTAAAATTGCATTATAAACAGAAGCTACATAGCTTAAATTTTCTATTTTACTATCCACATCTAAGCTTATAACTAGCTTTCCTTGTGACACTTGCATACTTTCTTGAACAGTTTTGGTTTCTTGCACAGGTAATTCTACAGTTGTTCCAATTATGCAATTAGGTTTTCTCTCATTTACCTTTTGTATATTTTTATTTTCTTTTATATCTTTTTCTATGTTTTCCGTTATTCCAGAGCAAAATATATCTATCTTGCATTCTGATATCATCTTTTTGTAGTATTCATATAAATTCTGTGGCGTTATTTTCTCTAAATCCTCTATATATCCATATTTGTATAATCCATATGGTTTCCCATTAAATGTTTCTTCTATACATTTGTCATATGCATATTGTCCTTTATTATCTATTTTAGATTCTATTATTTGTTTTATATTATTTTTTTCGCCCTCTACATATTCAGCTTTAAATCCACCATTCTCAATTAGTGGATTAAATACTATATCTAATAAAATTTCTATACTTTTTTTTGACAGGTCTTCTTTTGCAGGTAAGAATTCATCACTTAATGATTCCAAATAAAATTTGAATACATGATTATCTCCTGTTTTTTCTATTCCACAGTCAAAACTTGCACCATACATTGATTCTAATTCTTGACTTATTAATTCTTGTGATTTTATATTATTTGTGCCTCTTCTTAGTACTGCTGAAATTACAGCATCTTTTGTAACATTTTCTCTTGTAATTGGAGTTGCTAAAAATATAGCATATAAATTTGTTTTAAAGTTATTTGTATTTATTTGGTGTAAAGTTATTCCTCTTTTAATTTCTTGTTTGTTATAATTCATATTACACCTTGCCTCCCTATTAATTTTCTTCTATTATTATAATATATTTAGGAATATTTATACAAGTTTTAAATTTTTTCTTTTTATAGTTTTATCCTAATATTTTTTTGGCTGTTTCGTTTATTGCTTTTCCATCTGCTGTTGCACCTATTTTTTCTTTTGCAGTTTTCATTACAACACCTATATCTTTTATAGATGTTGCACCTACTTCTGCTATTATTTCTTTTATTTTTTGTTCAAGTTCTTCTTGTGTTAATTGCTTTGGCAAATATTCATTTAATATTTCTATTTCTTTATTTATTTGTTCTATTAAATCTTCTCTACCACTTTTTTGAAAATCTTCTAATGAGTCTTTTCTCTTTTTTGCCTCTTTTGCAATTATTTCAACTATTTTGTCATCGCTAACTTCTATATGTTTATCCTTTTCTACTTGTAATATTGCAGCTCTTACCATTTGAACAACATTTTTTCTAATTGTATTTTTTTCTTTCATTGATTCTTTTAAATCTTCTAACAATTTTTCTTTTAACATAATTATTTCCTCCTCATTTTCAAAAGTAAAGAGGTTAAAAGCCTTTTATACTTTTAACCTCCTTCTTATTTATTAAAACTTCCTTTTTCTTGCTGCCTCTGATTTTTTCTTTCTTTTTACGCTTGGTTTTTCGTAATGCTCTCTTTTTCTAACTTCTTGCAATACTCCATTTCTTGCACATTGTCTTTTAAATCTTTTTAGGGCATCCTCTATATTTCCATTATTAACTTTAACCTCTGACATATATATTTCCCTCCCTTCAGTAATTACACTTTTACGTGTGGGATAAACTTTCTATTTATTAGTGTCCATTTCTCACCATATGCAATTTATTATACCTCATGAGAAGGTTCCTTGTCAATATATATCATTGGTTTTTTTATTGTATTTGCACTTCTCCGTCTTTTGCTATTACTTTTGCAACTTTTCCCGGTTTTATTTTTCCATCTAACATTGCTTCTGCAATCTTGTCTTCTAATACATTTTGTATTGTTCTTTTTAATGGTCTTGCACCATAGTTTATATCTGTTCCTTTTTCTATAAGTAATTGTTTTACGCTTTCATCTATTTCTATGTCTATTTCTTGTTCTGTTAGTCTGTTTTTTAATTGATTTAACATTATATCCATTATTTTTCTAATGTCCTCATTGTTTAGTTTATGGAATACTATAATTTCATCAATACGGTTTATAAATTCTGGTCTAAATTGTTTTTTCAATTCTCCCATTACATCTTTCTTTATTGTTTCATACTCTTTTTGTGTTTCATCTTTTTTATTGCCTTCGCTTGCAAATCCCAATGTTGTTTTATCTGTAATTAACCTTGCTCCTATATTAGATGTCATTATAATTACAGTGTTTTTAAAGTTTACTGTTCTTCCTTGAGCATCAGTTAAACGTCCATCATCTAATATTTGTAATAGCATATTCATTACATCTGGGTGTGCCTTTTCTATTTCGTCTAGCAATATTACCGAATATGGTTTTCTCCTTATTTTTTCAGTTAATTGTCCACCTTCATCAAACCCTACATATCCTGGAGGCGAGCCAATTAGTTTAGATACAGAATGTGGCTCCATATATTCTGACATATCTATTCTTATCATTGCATTTTCATTGCCAAACAATGCCTCTGCTAATGCCTTTGAAAGTTCTGTTTTACCAACACCTGTTGGGCCTAAAAATAAGAATGAACCTATTGGTCTATTAGGGTCTTTTAAACCAACTCTTCCTCTTCTTATTGCTTTTGCAACTGCCTCTACAGCTTCGTTTTGGCCAATAACTCTCTCATGCAACGTTTTTTCAAGATTTTTTAATTTTTCATTTTCATCTTGTGTTAATTTTTTAACAGGTATTCCTGTCCAGCTTGATATTACTTCTGCGATGTCTTCTTCTGTTAATTCAGAAACACTCTTCGTATTTTTGTCTTCCCATTTTTGTTTTTCTTTTTCTAATTTCTTTTTTGCTTCGCTCTCTTTATCTCTTAGGCTTGCTGCTTTCTCAAAATCTTGAACTCTTACCGCTTCTTCTTTTTCTTTGTCAATACTTGCAACTTTGTCTTCTAGCTTTTTTATACCTTCTGGCTTTGTATAATTCCTCATCTTTACTCTTGATGCAGCTTCATCTATTAAATCTATTGCTTTATCTGGTAAAAATCTATCATTAATATATCTAACAGATAGTTTAACTGCAGAGTCTATTGCTTCTTTTGTTATTTTAACATTGTGATGTGCCTCATATTTGTCTCTTATTCCTTCTAGTATTTCTATTGTTTCATCAGGAGTTGGCTCTCCAACATTTACTGGGCTAAACCTTCTTTCCAACGCAGCATCTTTTTCTATATATTTTCTATATTCATTTAGTGTAGTAGCACCTATTACCTGTACTTCTCCTCTTGCTAGCAATGGTTTTAAAATATTAGCTGCATCTACTGCTCCTTCTGCTGAACCAGCACCTACTATTGTATGAATTTCATCTATAAATAATATTACGTCTCCAACTTTTCTAACTTCTGATAAACATTTTTTTATTCTTTCTTCAAAGTCTCCTCTGTATTTAGCACCCGCTACCATGCTAGATATATCTACACTTACAACTCTTTTATTTTTTAAAGTTTCTGGTACATCTCCTGCTATTATTTTTTCTGCCAATCCTTCCACTACTGCTGTTTTACCAACACCTGGCTCTCCTATTAAACATGGATTATTTTTTGTTCTTCTTGATAAAATTTGTATAACTCTTTGTATTTCATCTGCTCTTCCTATTACAGGATCTAATTTTCCCTCTATTGCTTGCTTTGTCAAGTCAGTACCAAATTGGTTTAATGTTGGTGTTTGGTTATAGCTTCCCAAATTTTTATTATTTGTTTGTGTTGAATTTATGCTGCTGTTTTCGTCTTCATTCACTAACTTCACTATTTCATTGTATAATTTTTGAGGGTTTACATTTAAGTCTAACATTATTCTTACTGCTACACTGTCTCCCTCTTTCATTATTCCTATCAATAAATGTTCTGTTCCTATATATTCCGAATCTAATCTTTTTGCTTCTCTAAATGCATTCTCTATAACTCTTTTAGTTCTTGGTGTAAATCCAACTGTTTCTGTTTTTTCCTGTTCTTCATTTCCTCTTCCAATAAGCATTTCTATTTCTTCTAATACTTTTTCAGAAGTTACGCCTTGCATTTCTAGCACTTTACTTGCAACTCCAGTTCCTTCATTTACTAACCCATATAGTAAATGCTCTGTTCCAATATAGTTGTGATTTAATTCTATTGCTAACTCATTTGCTATTTCCAATGCTTTTTCTGCTCTATTTGTAAATTTATATGTCATTTTAGACACCTTCCTTTCATTATATATTTTTAACTATTTATTATTTGCTTTATAACTTTTGCTCTTTGTATATCTCTTTCATATGCATCTAACTTTTTTCCCAAATATTTTTGTAAATTTCCAGGTTTTGTATATAACTCTAATTTGCTTACTTTTGCATCATTTAGTTCTCTTATAATTCCTAAATCTGTTCCTAATTTTATGTCAGATAGTAATTTTCTACATTCTTCTGAAGATACTTTTTTAGCATTTGTTAATATTCCATACGCTCTGTATACTTTGTCTTCTAAGTCTATTTGTCTTTTTGCTAAATACTTTCTTGCAAGTCTTTCTTGTTCTATTACTTTTTCTGTTATTGTTTTTATGTTTTTAATAATTTCCTTCTCTGTTAAACCTAATGATTGATTATTAGATATTTGGTATATATTTCCTTGGCTTTGAGTTCCTTCTCCATATATTCCTCTAATATTCATTCCAAAATTATTTATCACATTTAATACTTTACTTATATTACCTGTTAAGGTTAATGCTGGTAAATGTACCATAACAGACGCCCTTAAACCTGTCCCAACATTTGTAGGGCATGATGTCAAATAGCCATACTTCTTGTTCACAGCATATTTTACTAGTCCATCTATTTTTTCGTCTAATTCTATTGCTAAATTCAATAAATTTTCTAATTCTTGCCCTGAAGCAAATACTTGTATTCTAATATGATCTTCCTCATTTATCATAATGCAAATATTTTCTTCTTCATTTATTAATATTGCACCATTTTCATTTGAGGCAAATTCAGGACTTATTAAATGTTTCTCTATTAAACTTATTTTGGTAACATCATCTATATTTTTTAATTCTATATATTTTATATTATAACCTATGCTTGGCGTTATTTCTTTTATAGTTTTTAACACTTGCTCTAAATCTTTTGTTTTTGCTTTTTCCTTAAATGGAAAATCTGCTAAATTCCTTGCAAGTCTAATTCTTGAACTAATAACTACATCTGAATCTTTTCCATTTTGTAAATACCAATTTATCATAAGACTCTCCTCCTCTATTTATCATTTATCTTTTTTATTTCGTCTCTTATCTTAGCAGCTTCCTCGTATTTTTCTTCTTTTATTGCTTGTTTTAAATCTTCATTAAGTTTTTTTAGTTTACTATGTTGTTCATCATTTTGCATTGTATTTTCCTCGGTTTTACTATGGTTTTCACTAGCCTTATTTATAAATTTGCTATTTCTTCCTACATGTTGATTGCATCCATGTATATTTTTTAAAACAGGATCAATTCTATTTTCAAATACATTATAGCAATTTTCACATCCAAATTTTCCTTTATCAACGAATTCGTCATATGTCATTCCACAGTTTGTGCATTTTAGTGCATTACTTTGTGTAAAGCTTGGCAAAAAATTCTCATCATAATCTCCAAAGAAATCTCCTAAAAAGCTAGAAAAATTTATTGGAATATTAAAATCCATGTTCTCTAAGCCTAATTCTTTTGCACATTTTTCACATAAAGCCATTTCTTTTTTTACCCCATTTACTACTTGTGTGTATTTAAAGTTCACTTCATTTTTTCCACAATTTTGACATAACATATTATCTACCTCCTAATCATTAATTAAATTTAATAACATATTTTTAAATATTCGCGCTCTTAAATTGTCTTTTATATTTTGTGGCACATTTAATACATTATCACTTGTTGCCACCTTTAAAAGCTTTGCTTCTTTAGTTTCTATCATTTTATAAGATAATAAGTTGCTTATAAATATATCCACCTCTTGTGCTGTTAAACTATCACCTATGCTTGTTATTGTATGCATAAGCGAATTGCTTTTTGTTATATTTATTTTTTTTATGCCTATATATCCTCCTCCTCCTCTTTTGCTTTCTACATAATAACCTTGAGAAGGTTTAAACCTTGTTGCAATTACATAATTTATCTGAGATGGAACACAGTTAAAATGCTCAGCTAGGTCATTTCTTTGTATTTCTATATAATTTTCTTCTTCAAATAAGTCTTTTATAAATTCTTCTATCATATCTGCTATTCGCACCTCATCGCCTCCTTTTGACTTTGACTTTCTTTGACCTATATTTATATTATACTACCTTTTTTTTTGTTGTCAATAGTTTATTCATATTTTTTTAAAATTATATTTGCTTTATTTTTTATCTTTTTTGCCTAATTGTTCTAACTCTTTTGCTTTTTGCCTTTGCTCATCTGGCGTTATCCATTCAAAATATGATGAAACAAATTCTCCATATTTTGTTGTGTCTTCTTTAATTATTTTATCTTTATCTTCTTTCATAAAAAATGCACCTCTCTTTTAATAGTTTAGTGCATTTTTATTTTTTTTATTCAATATATTTATTTATTGCTTCTGCAACACCATCTAGGTTATTATCTGTGGTTATATAGTCTGCATATTGTTTTATATAGTCAGCACTATTATCCATTGCTATTCCTAGTCCTGCATTTTTTATCATTTGTATATCATTTACATTGTCTCCTATTGCTATAGTTTCCTCTGTTTTTATGTTTAATTCTTTAATTAAATGCTCCAACGCTTGCCATTTGTTTACATTTTGATTCGTTATTTCTGTATAATAATAGTTTATTTCCGTTTCTTCTGTTCCGTGTTTTTATAATTTTTTTTGACATGTGCGCAACATCTAAAACATCAATTTTATTTATTGTTCTAAGTTTTCTTATTATTCCATTAAATATTACATTATGTTCATCGCAAATGCTTATTTTTAAATAGTCTTCTTTCTCCCTATCTTTTATATACTTATAAATATCTTGTACTACATTAATATTTGTTTTTTGATCATCTGGTTTTTTTTCGTTTTCTTGATGATAAAAAAGCACATTATAGTTTAAAGATTTTGCTATAATATTTTGAGTTGTACATATACTATAATATATACTGTTTTCTTCGCATATTTGTATTATTTGTAATACTTTTTCTTTTTCTATAAAATTATTATACATTATTTTTTGATTTTTTATGTTATAAACCAATGCTCCATTTCCGCAAACAGCATAGTTATTTGCTTCTGTTTCATTTGCAATACTTTTTACAGATGCAAATCCTCTACCAGAACACAGTACAACTTCTATCCCCTTATTTTTTGCATTTTTTATTGCTTGTTTGTTTTTTTCTGAAACTTGACTATACGAATTTAGAAGAGTTCCATCTAAATCTACTGCAATTAATTTATACATTTTGTCTACCACTTCCTTTGTTTATAATTTTAGTATTATATCATTAATCAATATTCATTTACAATAAAATTCAACAAAAATTACCAGTTTATTTTTTTATTTATTGAGCAATATATATATTGAAAAAACAAAATGTTTTTTTATTAAAATAAGTAAACACATTCTAGGAGGTGAAAAACATGACAAATAACAGTAATAGATCTGTAGTTCCAGAAGCAAGAGAAGCACTTAATAAATTCAAATATGAAGTAGCTAGCGAAGTAGGTGTTAATTTAAAGCAAGGTTATAATGGAGATATATCAGCTAAAGACGCTGGTAAAATCGGTGGACAAATGGTTAAAAAAATGATAGAGCAATCTGAACACAATATGAAATAGTTTTTGCGTAACTTTTAGTTTTCTATAAATACGTAAAGAAGAAATCTACTTAGATATACATATTTAGGTAGATTTCTTTTTTTATGTTTGCTTATACTATAGCAGATGTTATAGTGGCGATTTTAATTGCTCGTCCTTCGAAGCGCTGGCGAACAGGTTCGACCCTACAATTTAAATATATAATTAATTTTAATTATTTCTTCATATATTTTGTATTTCTTCCACTTCCTATTATTTTAATTGCATTATTTTTTACCATTGTTCCTAATACTACTTCCACTGTTGTTGGGCTTACATCTGGTAAGATCTTACATATTTCTGCTTTTGAAATAGGAGTTAAATTATTTAACACCGTTGCTTCAATTCTTGCTTTTTTTGTAATTTTATTACTGTTTACAACACTAAATCTTTTGTCTAATTCTTTATAACACATATATAATGTTAATAAGAAATTTTCTATAAACGGAACATAACTCTGCTCGTTTTCTATCCAATTAATAGAGGAAAGTCTCAATGCCTCATAATAGTTTCCTTTACTATTATTGATTTGTTCTTCAAATGAAATATATTTACCAACATTGAATCCACTTTTATATAATAATAGCAGTGTTAACAACCTAGACATTCTTCCATTTCCATCTCTAAATGGATGTATACAAAGAAAATCAAGAATAACACAAGGTATTAAAAGCAATTGATTAATATTTATATTATTACATGCATCATTATACGCTAATACAAGTTGTTCCATTGCAATTGGTGTTTCTTTAGGCTCTAATGGTTTGAATCTAACCTTTCTATTTCCTTGCGTATCTTCTTCAATTACATAATTTTGATTAACTTTATATTTTCCTGCATCTTCAACTCCTGTATATGACATCATTATTTCATGTAACTTTAATATTGTATCTTCATTAAACTCTATATCTTCATAATGTAAATGTATTTCATTTAATACATCTCTATATCCAGCAATTTCCTTTTCATTATGATTTAGTGGTTTACTATTTTGATTTACTATTTCTTTTATGCGCTCATCACTAGTTATAATTCCCTCTATAGCATTTGAACTTTTAACAGATTGGACAATTGCTATTTTTTCTAATTCTGTAAATATCTTTTCATATTCATCTTGCCTAATTTTTGCTCCTGCTTTCAATGAATAAATTGTTCCTGTAATATTTATTAAATTAGCAGGTAATAGTCCATTATCTAAAAAAGAATAATCAAATTTTTTCATTTTTTCTCACTTTCTGCATACCATATTTGTTTTTATATGCATATATCTCTTGTTTTCTGCATATATTTTATCATTCTATATGCAGATAGTCAAGGATTATATGCATTTTTTACTTCTTTAGTTTCATTATTAAAATAATAAGTTTTCTCATTATTTTTCAAATAAATTTTGATTAAATTTGATATATATTATCAACGGATGTTGTAGAGGCGAACAAGTTCGACCCCACATTTCAAATTTGTATATAAGCTTACTATCTACTTTTTCAATATGTTATTTGGATTTTGAAAGTGTTGATTTTAGAGTATTTGCAGCGCGTTACTTCTAAACAACTTTTTTCTACTTTTTCCTTGACAATATTCTTTTTTTGGATTATATTAAAAATAACTCTGGAAAATTTTGGTTAATTTTATGACACTTTGTCGATTTTTCAGTAGTAAGTATTATTAGCACAGGGGATGGAATATATGTTAAATTTCGCTTTATGCGATGATAACGAAAGTATCCTTGCCAGACTCTCAAAAATGCTTGAATCTTTGTTTATTAAGTATAATTTTGACTGTAAAGTAACCTTTACTTCCGTTGATCCAAATTCTTTTTTAGCTTATGTTATTAATAATCCAGTTGATGTAATATTTTTAGATATTGATTTAAAAAGTAATATTAATGGTTTAAGTTTAGCTGAAACCATTAGGAAATATAATAAAAATATTTATATTATTTTTACAACAGCTCATTTAGAATATGGTCTTATGGCGTACAGATATAAAACATTTGATTATCTGCCTAAGCCAGTTTCTGTGGAAAGATTAGAGGTTACTATTTCTAGGCTCTTAGAGGATATAGCTGATACACCTTGTAAATACTTAAAACTTGCTAATAGTAATACTTTTTTGACTTATGATTCTATTTATTTTATAAAAAAAGATGGAATGAAATTGATTTTTCAGACTCATGAAAAAATATATTCTTCATATGATTCTTTTGCTAATATTTTACCAAGTTTGCCAACAAATTTTGTTCGTTGTCATAAATCGTATATTGTAAATATTAATAATATTCAAAACATTGTTAATGATAGAATAATGTTCTGTAATAATCTAGTTTGTTACATTGGACCTAAATATAAAAATACTTTTGAGGAGGTTTTAAGCCATGGAAATATTCCAAACAATTTGGACAGCACTAACTACGCCAAATGAAATTTTAACAAATCTACTTTCTATACCACTTGCATTTTTAGATGCATATGTGTGTATGTTATTATTTACAACAATTTTAAATATTCCTTCAACTCATAAACAAAGATTAATTTATGTTCTTGCCTTTGGAGTATTTACTAATTTAATAAATCTAACCATTTCAAACTCATTTGCAGTTTTACTACTAAGCGTTATTATATGGCCTGTATTAGTATTTTATATTTTTAAAATTTCCATATTAAAGTCTATATTGTCCGAAATTATACCTTATATATTATCTCTATGTTTAGAGCTATTTATTACTAAGCTATTTTATGTTGCCTTCAAAATAACCTCTGAAACAATTGTTAAAGTACCCATACTAAGATGTTCTTTAGCACTACTTATATATGGAATTATTTTCGTAGTATCAATCATCATTAAACATTATAAATTAAATTTAAAAGTATTTGAGGGTATTTCACCAAAAGCTCAGAAAATACTCATTATTAATGCCATTCTACTAGTATTTGTTATCATTTCTCAATTCTATTTGATTGTCTTTTACAATAATACTCTTCCTATTTATATTACTTTAATAAGTATTATTGGGTTATTAGCATATTTTGCACTTAGTATTTATAGTATTTTAAATATTTCTAAATTAGAAATAACATCTAGGGACTTAAAGCAGTCACAATTGTATAATAAAACTTTAACAGTTTTACATGATAATATACGTGCATTTAAACATGATTTTCATAATATAGTTCATGCACTTGGTGGATATATAGATACAGAAGATATTGAAGGTTTAAAAAAATATTATCAACAACTTTTAAATGATTGTCAATGTACAAATAATTTAACAGGTCTTAGTCCTAGCACTATAAATAATCCAGCAATATACAATGTTTTGGCAAGTAAATACCATAAAGCAGATGAACTTGGTATAAAGATTAACTTAGAAGTGTTTTTAGACTTAAACGAAATTGAAAGCCATATGAAAATATATGAGTTTGCAAGGATTTTAGGAATACTTTTTGATAATGCAATAGAAGCAACCAAAGAATGTGATAAAAAACTTATAAATTTAACCATTAGAAAAGATTTGAACAAAAATAGATTATTATTAATTGTAGAAAATACATATAAAAACAAAGATGTTGATACTGAAAAGATATATGAAAAAGGCTTTTCTACTAAACCTGGAAACTCTGGTTTAGGATTATGGAAGGTTAGACAAATATTAATAAGAAATAATAACCTAAATTTATTTACTACTAAAAATGATGAATATTTTAAACAGCAATTAGAAATATACTAAAAAAAATTCAACTCTTATGAGTTGAATTTTTTTGACTCTCTTTTGATTTTTTATTTTTTTGTCGTTTAAGGATATTAATTTAAAATTAATCTTTTTTTATTAAAGATGCTGGCATTTTAGGTTGATGAATTATCCCTACTATTATGCAGGCATTATTAGTTGCTTTTGCATATTTCTCTGCTATTTTTGCTATTAATTTTGTCATTGTATTCCCCCCTTTCTTTTTTTCTATATCTCTACACATATCTGTGAGTGATTAGCTAATTATTTGCTCTTCTGCTCTATATACTTCATGTCCATATTTATTATTTGTTATTTTATATGCTAGTCTTGTTATAAATAGTGTTTGTACTAAAGCTCCAAATATCAATATATTAGAAATGGAATTATTATTTATAAATAAACTTGATATTAGCATTAATACTAAAAATACATATGACAAACTCTTTTTTCTTTTTCTTTCTTTCATACTAATAATTGGTAGGTTTTCTGTATCTGCCGGCGCATATAATGTTATCATTATTATTCCGAATATTAAAACTAAACTTATTAATATGTACTTATATATTGGTTGCAAAATTATATATTTGCTAGCTAAGACAACTCCATAATAAAACAAACTTGTATTTATAATGCATCCTATATGTGTTTTTAAATGAAATCCTCCAGAGCAGGCTCTGTATGGTAATATTGCTATATATGCAAATATTGTTAGCCAACCAATTTTTAGAATAAATGCTATTGCAAATAACAATATCACTTTTGGTATTTCCCCTATTATTAATTCTAGTCCATATTGGATAACCTCCGCTCTTTCATCATCAATGTCTTCCATATTATTTCTCATTTTTTTTACAATATAACTACAAAATTTTTCTATCATTTACCTCCCCCTTTTTTTTATGTCTTAATAATATACTAACTTTAACCATTTTTCCCTTTTTGTTTTCATAACGTAAAAAAACATATATGAAAATATATATTTCGTATTTTCATATATGTTTTTAGATGTTTCATATAATCTAAATTATAGTTGTATATCATCTAACATTTTCCAACTTCCAATATGCTCTGGTACAGACGTAAATTTTATTTTTTCTTTACTAATAGGATGTTCTATTTCTAATTGGTATGCCCATAAAGCTATTTGCTTTCCATGCCCTCTTCCTCCATATTTTTGATCTCCATAAATACTATGGTTTCTGCTTGACAGCTGTACCCTTATTTGATGATGCCTTCCAGTATGCAAATTTATTTTAAGTAATGACAAATCTATTTCTTCATTATACTTTAAAACCTCATAGTCTAAACTTGCAAATTTGCTGTTTTTTGTGTTTTCTTTTACAGTTTTGCTCATATTATTTTTTTCATTTTTTAACAAATAGTCTTCAAGTATTCCGCTTCTGCTTTTCAAATTTTCCATTTGCAATTACCAAATATGTTTTTTTAAATATCTTTTCTCTTACCTGTTCACTTAATCTAGCTGCTGCTTTTGATGTTTTTGCAAATATCATAACTCCACCAACAGGTCTATCTAGCCTATGTACTAACCCCAAATACACATTTCCTGGCTTATTATATTTTTCTTTTAGATAATCTTTTATAATAGAAATCATATCAATATCACCAGTTTTATCCCCTTGTGATGGTATATTTACTGGCTTTTCTACTACTATAATGTGATTATCCTCAAATATTACTTTTAATTTTTCCATATTTTATTCTTCCCACCTACTAAAAATTCCACAAGGTAACACTAAATTCGAATCCTTCATAGGAAGACCTAATTCTCCACTAGATAATTTTCCTTTTGCTTTTATATTAAGCCTTAAAATATTCTCTAACACTGTACTTGAAATTCCTGTTGTATATGAATTAATAAGGAAAAACAGCGGTCTATCGGAAAGAACCTTTGTACAAAGTTCTACTAAGTCAGAAATGTTTTCTTCAAACTTCCATACTTCTCCATTTGTTCCTCTTCCATAAGAAGGAGGATCCATAATAATCGCATCATATTTATTACCCCTTCTTATTTCTCTACTAACAAATTTTACAACATCATCAATAATATACCTTACAGGATTATTTTGAAGTCCAGATGATGTAATATTTTCTTTTGCCCAGGTCACCATTCCTTTCGAGCTATCCACATGGCACACAGAAGCACCTGCATAGCTACATGCAACCGTTGCTCCACCAGTATAAGCGAATAAATTTAAAACCTTTATATCTCTATTTGCATGTTGAATTTTATTTATCATCCAATCCCAGTTAACAGCTTGCTCTGGAAATAAACCTGTGTGCTTAAATCCCATAGGTTTAATGTTAAATATCAACTCTTTATATTTTACTTGCCAATTGGCAGGAACCTTTTTGTTAAAATCCCAATTTCCGCCTCCTGTTGAGCTCCTAATGTATCTAGCATTTGCATTTTTCCACCTCTCTGGGAAACTCTTACTCTTCCAAATAATTTGCGGATCTGGTCTAACCAAAATAACATCCTTCCACTTTTCAAGTTTTTCTCCATTTGCCATATCTAATATCTCATAATCTTTCCAATCTCTTGCTACATCCATTCTTCTACTCCCTTTATGTTCTTTTTAAGTATACATCATAATATCATTAATAATTTTATAAAATTTTTTATAAGTACATAATCAAATGCAATTAACCCAATTAATAATATTATTGATAGTATTATTAATTTATTTTCTTTAATTGTTCTTATTAATTTGCCTGTCCTACTCTTATTTTTGCTCACAAGCCTGTCATATTTTAAATTGTATATAATATCTTTAGCATACTCCATAAATAATCCCCCCTAATTAATATATATTCTTGCAATGAATTATTTATGTATATATTCGTATACAAATTTATTACATTTTTCCTAATTCTTCCTTTATCTTTTGAGCCATTTTTTTATTTATTCCATTTATTTGAGAAATTTCGTCATCTGAAGCATTAAGTATTTTCTCTACACTGCCAAATCTTTTTAACAATTCTGTCTTTCTTACTTCTCCGATTCCGTCTATATTATCTAATAATGACTTTGTAACCTCTTTACTTCTAACTTTTCTATGATATTCTATTGCTGTATTATGAACACAATCTTGAAAATTAGTAATTGCCTTCATTAATTCATCTGATAATTCTATTTCTCTTTTGTTTTCGTCTATCAAGGCTCTTGTCTGATGTTTATCATTTTTTACCATTCCATATATAGGTATTGATAACTCGTACTTTAAAGAAGCTCTTTTAGCTGCTTTTATTTGATTTATTCCTCCATCTACAAATATTAAGTCAGGTAATGTTCCAAATCCTCCATTAGGATTTTCTAATGAGTGTTTTAGTCTTCTTTCTATAACTTCTTGCATACATTTAGGGTCATCCTGCTGTAACACTGTTTTAATTTTAAATCTTCTGGATAAATTCTTCTTTACAATCCCATTCTGCATTACACACATTCCAGCAACAATAAAACTTCCATTTATATTTGATATATCATAGCTTTCTATTTTTTGAGGAATCTTTTTCAAATTTAATATTTCCTTTAATTCAAGTAAAATATTATATTTATCTTTTTCCTTGTTTTCCAATGTGATTAATGCATTTTTTTCAGCCATTTCTACTAATTTAAGCTTTTCTCCCTTTTGTGGAGACTTTATTTCTATTTTTCTTCCTGCTGTCTTTGTAAGCCATTGTTCTATAATTTCCTTATCATCTATAGTTTCTTTTACCATTATTTTATTTGGTAAAGGAGTTTTGTCTATGTAATATTGCTTTATAAAACTTGAAAGTATCTCTCTATCTGTTTCGTCCTCCAAATTATCTATAAAATAATGTTCTCTGCCTTGCATTTTACTTTTTCTTACAAAAAATATTTCTACACATATTTTAAAGTCATTTCTTGAAATACCTATTACATCTATATCATTTTCTGATATATTAGATACTTTTTGCCTTTCTGTTATTGCTTCTATGGCTAACTTTTTGTCTCTAAGATATGCTGCTTTTTCATATTGCATACTATCTGATGCCTGTTTTATCTCTTCCATTAAACTTCTTTTTATCTTATCTGTTTTACCTTCCAATAGTGCTATAACTTCATCTATGTTTTTTCTGTATTCTTCTTTTGATATATACCCCATGCAAGGTGCAAAACATTTTTTTATATGATAATTCAAACAGGGTCTATCCTTATATTTAAAGTTTTTACACTGTCTTATTTTGAATTTATCTTTTATAAAATCCACCATTTCCTTAGCCGCTCCGGCATTAGCATATGGTCCAAAATATTTTGAACCATCATTTATTATCCTTCTTGTAATATAAACCTCTGGGTAATCTGCTCTTACATTTATTTTTATATATGGATATGTTTTATCATCTTTTAATAAAACATTAAATTTGGGCATATTCTTTTTAATTAAATTACACTCTAATATTAACGCTTCTGCCTCATTATCTGTAACAATATACTCAAAATAATTAACTAAGCTAACCATGTTTTCTATTCTTTTTGTTTTTTTATTTTTTCTAAAATATTGTCTTACTCTGTTTTTCAATGAAACCGCTTTTCCAACATATATTATATTGTCATCTTTATCATGCATTATATATACGCCTGGCTTGTTAGGCAATTTTTTTAATTCTTCTTCTATATTAAACATTTTATCTCCCAACATATTTTATCTGTATATAACAACCAATCTATCATATATTTTAACACTTTTTTGCGTTTTTTTCCACAAAATTTTGACACTTTTTAACTTTTGTAGTAATATATTAATATTAAATTAATTTTGACTTATATAAGGAGGTTTTTATGTGTGGAATTGTAGGTTACATAGGTAATCAAAAAGCAACACCTATACTTTTAAATGGTCTTTCTGCACTAGAATACAGAGGCTATGATTCAGCTGGAATCGCTGTTTTAGAAAAAAATAATATATGTATATTAAAAGATAAAGGTAGAGTTAAAAATTTATATAACATAGATGGTATAAATGAATTGAGTGCAAATATTGGTATTGCACATACAAGATGGGCAACACATGGTAAGCCATCAAAGGAAAATGCTCATCCTCATTCTGACAACAGCAATACTTTTGCAGTAGTACATAATGGAATTATAGAAAATTTTGCTGTTTTAAAAGAGTTTTTAATCAATAAAGGCTATACATTTTATTCTGAAACAGATACAGAAATAATTCCAAATTTAATTCATTACTATTATTATAATAATATTGAAGATGATGACAAATTTTTACGTGCAGTAAAATCTGCCTGTGATGATTTAAAAGGTAGTTATTCTATTGAGGTATTATCTAAACTTCATCCTGATAAGCTTATTGTTATAAGAAAAGATAGCCCTTTAGTAATTGGAACATCAGAATCAGAAAATTTCGTTGCATCTGATATTCCGGCAGTTTTAAGTTATACTAGAAAATTCTACTTACTAAATGATAATGAATATGCCGTTATATATAAAGATAAAGTCGAATTTTATGATAATAGTTTGTCAAAGATTAACAAAGGTATTAAAACTATTGATTGGGATGCAAATGCAGCCGAAAAAGATGGCTTTGATGATTATATGCTAAAGGAAATTTTTGAACAACCAAATTCAATTAGAGAAACTATTGGTTCAAGGTTTAAATTAGGAGAAAACTGTAGTTTTGATGATTTAACATTATCAAAAGATTATTTGAATAGTCTTAATAAAATTTATATAATTGGTTGTGGAACAGCCATGTATGCCGGTTTAGTTGGCAAAGATATTATAGAAAAGCTTTGTAAAATTCCAGTAGAAGTAGAAATTGCTTCTGAATTTAGATATAGGGACCCTATAATAGACAATAAAACCTTGTGTATTTACATTAGCCAATCTGGTGAAACAGCAGATACTATTGCTGCACTAAAGTTGGCCAAATCTAAAGGAGCTAAAACACTGTCTATATCAAATGTAATAGGTAGCTCTATAACTCGCGAAGCCGATTATACTATATATACACATGCAGGTCCAGAAATAGCCGTTGCCTCTACAAAAGCATATACATCACAAGTTGTATTAATTGCTATTTTAGCTATACATTTTGCTGAAATTTTAGAAAGTGCAGATAAAGAAGTTATAGAACATTTAAAATCTGACATATTAGATTTACCAGCAAAAATCACTGCATTACTAAACAATACAGAAGAAATACAAGAATTTGCAAAAAAAATATATACGCAAAAAGATATATTCTTTTTAGGCAGAGGTGTTGATTATCACGTTGCCTTAGAAGGTTCACTAAAATTAAAAGAAATATCTTATATACATTCAGAAGCATATGCTGCTGGAGAGTTAAAGCATGGTCCTATTGCATTAATAGAAAATGGTATTACAGTTGTTGGAATTATGACAATACCTAATCTTGTAGAAAAATGCGTTAGCAATATGCAAGAAGTTATTTCTCGTGGTGCTAATACATTAATTATTACTAATCAAAACTTGCCAAATTCCAACTTTAACTATGTTATAAACATACCAGAAACTAACCCTTTAATATCTCCTATTCTTTCTGTTATACCTATGCAATTATTAGCATACTATATTTCTAAGAATAAAGGATTAGACGTTGATAAACCAAGAAATCTTGCAAAATCTGTAACGGTTGAATAAGCTAAAAAATTAGTCACGAAAATCATTTTATATATGGTTTCCGTGACTATTTTTTAACAGTGTATTACAAATAATCTTAAAATTACCAACAATATTGCTCCGTGGAATTCCCAAAATTCCAACAAATATTGCTGTTCCTAAATTTATTCCTATGTAAAATCCAAAATTAGCCCCTATTAAGTTTATTATATATATAATTGCTGCTCCAATACACGAATTTGCTATTAATTTCAAAATGCTCTTTAATGGTAATATAAATATCTTACCAAACACAAATAAACATATTATACACACTAAAAAACTTATTATTGCATTATTATCCAAATTAAACACCACCTTTATTAATATTTATGCCTAATTTGGGACAAATATGTTTACATTATCTTTCTTATTTCCAACTCATTTATAGAATCTAATATTATTCCTTTGCTCTGTGCCTTTTTAATTAAATAATCCAATTTAGTCTTATTAGCTTTTATCTGATATGCATAATAATCTATTAGTTCATTTTCTGCATATTCAAAATTGTTATTTGAATCATGTAGATCTTGCTTGGTTTTTATAATGCTCATTATTAACTCTAGTCTTTTCTCTTCATCTGTCTTATCTTTAATTTTATCTTCCCTAACATATTCTTCGTACATTTTTACTCTCCTCATTAGAAATATCTATATGTATTATATTCATCTGCTTGACAAGTTATTCATAATTAAGTAGATTTTACCAGTTTCCGCTTTTATGCATATTGATTTTTACACATTTTAGTGGTAAAATATCCTCATACTATGGTTAAGTTCAGATTGTTGTGGAAAGCAATGTTCCAAGTAATAAAGGAGTTAAGTTATGATTGATATTAAATTAATTAGAGAAAATCCAAATTTGGTTAAAGAAAATATTAAAAAGAAATTTCAAGATTATAAAATTGATTTAGTTGATAAAGTCTTAGAATTAGATAAAAAAAATCGTGAAGTTAAACTTAATGGTGATGACTTAAGAATGAATAGAAATTCCTTAAGTAGCAAAATTGGGTTGCTTATGAAAGATGGAAAAAAAGATGAAGCTGAAGCAATAAAAAAACAAGTGCAAGATATTAATAGTCAACTTGTAGAAAATGAAAAACTTGAAGAGCAGTATGCAGAACAAATTAAGCAAATAATGATGAAAATTCCAAATATTATACATGAATCTGTACCTATTGGAGAAGATGACAGTAAAAATGTAGAAATTCAAAAATTTGGTGAACCTTTTGTTCCAGATTTTGAAATTCCTTACCATGCCGATATAATGGAAAGATTAAATGGAATTGACCTAGATTCTGCTCGCCGTGTTGCAGGTAATGGGTTTTATTATTTAATTGGAAATGTTGCTAGACTTCATTCAGCCATACTTAGTTATGCAAGAGATTTTATGATTAATAAAGGTTTTACATATTGTATTCCTCCTTACATGATTCGCAGTGATGTTGTTACTGGTGTTATGAGCTTTGAAGAAATGGATGCTATGATGTATAAAATTGAGGGAGAAGATTTATATTTAATTGGTACTAGTGAACATTCTATGATAGGTAAGTTTAAGGAGCAAATTTTATCAAAGTCTGAATTACCTTATACTATGACTTCTTATTCTCCTTGCTTTAGAAAGGAAAAAGGTGCCCATGGTATAGAAGAACGTGGTGTTTATAGAATTCATCAATTTGAAAAACAAGAAATGATTGTTGTATGTGAACCTGATGATAGCTGGAATTGGTATGACAAAATGTGGTCATATACTGTTGAGTTATTTAGAAGCTTAGATATTCCTGTACGTACTCTTGAATGCTGTAGTGGTGATTTAGCCGATTTAAAAGCTAAAAGTTGCGATGTTGAGGCGTGGAGTCCTAGACAGCAAAAATATTTTGAAGTTGGCAGTTGTTCAAATTTAACTGATGCTCAAGCTAGACGTTTGGGAATACGCATAAAAGGAGAAAAAGGTAATTACTATGCTCATACTTTAAATAATACTGTTGTTGCACCTCCTCGTATGCTAATAGCCTTTTTAGAAAATAATTATAATCCTGATGGAAGCATTAATATACCAAAAGCTTTACAGCCTTATATGGGTGGATTAGAAAAAATTATACCAAATAATTAACGGAGGATAATATGTTAATTAAAAACCCTAAATTTGAAATTTCTGCAGTAAGCCCAAAGCAATATCCTGATAATGATTTGCCACAGATTGTATTAGTTGGCAAATCTAATGTTGGTAAGTCTTCTTTTATAAATACAATGGTTAATAGAAAAAAACTAGCTAGGACAAGTAGCGAGCCGGGAAAGACTAGACAGATAAATTTTTACAATATGGATAACAATTTCTATTTTGTAGATTTGCCTGGATATGGATATAGCAAAATGTCTAAAAAAGAACAGGCTATTGTTGGTAATTTTATAGAAGAATATTTGAAAAAAAGTAAGAATATTGCCTTAATATTGTTTTTAATAGATATTAGGCATACTCCTACTGCAAATGATAAATTGATGTATGATTATATAATAAAATGCGGTATTCCTTGCTTGGTTATTGCAAATAAAGCAGATAAGATTGCAATAACAAAAGTAGATAATCAAGTAGATAATTTACAGTCAATATTAAATCCTCTTAAGGATTTAACTTTTTTGCCATATTCTTCTGAAAGAAGAATATATGTTGACAAAGTGTGGGAAAATATTAATAATTTTTTAGATATATAAACAAAATATATTTATATTTTAGAATATAGTAATAATACTACAATTATCGGGCGATTAAAATCGCCCGATTTTTGCTACTATTACTGTCATATCGTCTTTTTGTTTTCCATAATTGTTATCTATTGCTTCTGATAATATTATATCTGCTATTTTTTGTGCATCTGTTGTTTGCATGTCTTCTAATAAGTATTTTATCCATAATTCTTTGCTTATATATTCTGTATTTGATTCTATTACACCATCTGTGCACATTACTATTAGGTCGTCTGGTTGTAGGTCATAGTCGTATACTACTAAGTCCATATTTTCTACTATTCCGGTTGGCAGTTCTAGCGATTTTAATATTTGTATTTCTTTTCCTCTTTTTATAAATGTTGGACATGCTCCATTTTTTATAAATTCTAAGTTTCCCTTATACAAATCTAATATTGCTACATCTAATGTTGCATACATGTCTTCTTCCAAGTTTGCTATTAATGTAGAATTTATTAATTTTATTGAAATATCTTTGTCAAAACCTGCTTCCAATAATCTTTCTAACATTTTTATTGCTATTTTACTGCTTTTTCTTGCTTCTGGACCTGAACCCATTCCATCACTTAGTGCTAACAAATATTTTCCATCTTCTAATTTTGTCTGTAAGTTACTGTCTCCCGAAATTGGTGAATCTGCTTTTGTTGTTTTTGCAACACCTATTTGTATATTATATTTGTCTTGTAACATATATGTAAACTTGCATTTTGTTTTATTCTCTCTTAGCCCACATTCTTGATTTTGTATTATAAATTTATCATCAAATGCTTTGTTCAATATCTTTCCAATTCTCTTTATTTCGCATGAGGTTCCATCTAAATTATCACAGATATCTGTACATACATCTACAACATATCTTCCTGATTTTTGCTTTTTAATACTTATATCTTTTATATTTATTTCTTTTTGATTTAGCAATGTTTGTATCTCTTGTTTTTTTTCTTCATATTCATCAGTTTTCTTATTCATCTCGTTTGCCAGTTTAGATATTGCCTCTGAAACTCCTTCTAACTGGTTAGATACATTTTTTTTGCTTTCTTCCATCTTCTTTTTCCATATAAAGTTTAGTTTACTAATTCTATATGAATAATTAATTACTTTTGTAATTTTAGAAACTTCTTCTTGCACTTTTTTATTTTTCTCTTCAAATCCTACTATGTAATTATTATGGTTAGCAAAAATTTTAATCAATTCCTTTTCTACCATAACTTCTTCTTTTAGTAAATATTCAAAAACATCTTTTAAAATATCTTTATCGTTATATATATCATCATACAGCATATTTTCTTCTAAACCGCTTAAGTTTATTCTTAGCTCATCTATAAATATTTTTTCATTAGAAAGCTCTTGTTCCTTAAGTTCTTCTTCTGAAACAATTGTAGCTGCTGCTTCTTGATATGTTTTTGCCATATCTGATATAGTTTGAGACATACTTGTTAATTTATATATTGTATCCTTATTTTCTTCTAAAGTTTTTTCTGTTGTTTCTGGAAGCATCTTTGTTTTACTTACTAAATCCTGAATATCTATTTTAATATTTTTAGGCACTGCTAAAAGTCCAAGAGAAGCTATTAAAATTTCTTGTATTAGTATTATAGGCACTGTATTTCCATTTGCAACATATGTTAATAACACATTTCCTATTATAAATCCTAATATAACCCCAATTTTTCCAAATTTGTTAAATATACCTGCTACCATTCCAGATATTGCATATGAAGCTATCATAACAGGTTCATTATTGCATATTATTCCTAAAACAACTCCTATTGTAATTCCAGAAGTTGCTCCTACAAGTATTCCATTTTTCCAACCTAATATTAGTACCAATAATATACTTAATATATTTTTTAAGTTATATCCAAATATTGTTGTATCCCCTAATGCAGTAAATGCTATGGCTAAAAGCAAGCTCGTCCCCATTACTTCTTCTATTGAAAATACTTTTTTTACTCCAGCTTGTCTAATAACTGTTATTGAATTTGAAAATATTTTGTAGAAAATATATGTACAAATACTTAGCATTATTGATGTTAATAATTCATATAATATAAATGTCCTAAAAAACATTGGAATAACTTGTACTAATAAAGTAGATACAAATAAGTGCATACCTAATCTTTTTTGTTCATTGACTTCATCCTGTATTTTTGGTTTTTTTATTAATATTGCTACAAAGAATACTAATGTTGTTAAAATATATGTCAATAAACTATTTGGCCCAAATTTTATAAAAGTAGATATTAAAGATATTAAATACATTATCCCTACAGGCATATTACAGCTCAGAGCTGCTGCTATTATTGCTAATCCAAATGGTGTTATTGTAAACATTATATTATCTGTACTAATTCCCACCATTGAAATCATAAAAGTTATTGTATACAAGATTATATTTTGTACTGTAAATAGGTTTTTTAATATAACCTTTAATTTATCTTTTTTATTTACTTCTATTTTCTCATTAATTTTTTGTTCTCTTTCTTTTGAAATGTTTTGAAACATTTTTACCACCCTTCACTTTTTTTATTATGTTCTATTTTAATACTTTGTTAAATATTTTTTTGTCGTTTTAGATACATAATTTAAAAAAGTTTTTTACATTATGCGTTTATTTTTTTTATTTTACTTTTTTATAAAACATTTTCTTTTTATAATTTTATCGTATTCTGTAGTAAAACACAACAATGTAAAGAAAAAAGGACGAAAACTCATCCTTTTTTCTTTTTATCTTAAGTACAATTTTTTATTTTACAAGAACTTTCTTCTTAATAAAGATTATTCCTACAACTAGCATTCCAGCTATTACAATAGTAAGTACATAATAGAATACTTGACCTATACCAAATGGTGGCATTACTGCAACATTTTCAGCTTTTGCTTCATCATTTTCTACTGGATCATTAGCAGGGTTAAAGTTACCAACTATACTTGTTTCCATTCTTCTACCTACTGCATTTTCTAGTTCTACTATTTCTACTTTACATTCATATCCGCCTTGTGCACCTTCTTTTGTAATTAACTGAGAAATTGTTAGCATGTTGTGGTTTAAATATTCATTGTTTATATTATTTGCTTCTATTTTGCTTATAGTGTTAGATTGACTTGATATAGTGTCTTTTAGTTTATCATTTACTAAGTTATTGCTAATTATTGTATCAATGTTTGTATTTTTCCAATTTCCAGCTTCATTTAATTGCATTTTATTAGGAATATAACATACTAATTTTTTAGCTTTTGATTCTACTTTAATTCCGGAATTTGTACTACCTTTTGCATAATATTCTAATCCCTCATATTCTACATAATTCTTTAGCTCATTGATTTGCATTTTATACATAATCTGTATTGTTGCACCATACATTAGCTCTTCATCCAAATACAATTGTATAAATCCTCCTGTAATTCCTTTTGTTGCAATTCTATTTGATTTCCATATTACGTTTTTTATTTCATTTCCTTTTGTTGCTTCTGCTGTTTGTGTAGCATCAAATACAATGCTTCCATCTGATAATGTAACCTTAACATTTTCTACATTATTGGTAATTTGTAATTGTGTTATTGGTCTTTCCACTAATCCTAAGTCAACATTTGGAATTCTTTCACCACCTTTTACCTCTTTTACTTCAATTTTTGGAGTTTTTGCTATTTTCCATGTATTAGTAGTTAATTCATCAACTAATCGTCCCATTAAATCGCTTCCATACTGTTCGCCCAAATATGTAGGTACTTTTGTTGGAGATGCTAATACTTCTGCTATATGGTTAGTTTGAATTTTAGAATATTCATTTACTTCTTTTACTCTCTCCCAGTCATCTATTGCATCTGATACATATTTATCATTTAAATTCTTATCATATTCTTTTATTTTCTCTAAATCGTATTCTCCGTTTTCTAAATTTGCTTGGAATATTGTAGACTTGTAATCTTGACCATTATATGATTTTGTATTTGAGCCAGTTTTTTCCAATATTTTGTTTGTTTCATTTTCTTTGTTATTTGTTAAAATCGTAGCATCGTCAAGTCCATACCCAAATAATACATAATAATCACCTTTTTTCACATCCTTAAAACTGTATTCACCATTTTGGTCTGTTGTTTCTTCTTTTACTACCTTATATGTATATTTATTATAATTTTTTTCATTATAGCGTTGTATCCAGTCAACCTGCTTTTCTCCTGTACTTAATTGATCGTTTATCTTATCCTCTCTTGTACATAATGCAACTTTTACACCCGCTATTCTTTTTTCACCTGAATCTCTTATACCATTTCCTAAGCTTGCTTTTCCAGTTTTTGCATCTTCCCATACACATCCACTTATTATATTTGTAGAATCTATTGGTGTATTGGGATCTGGTGGTGTATTGGGATCTGGTGGTGTATCTGGATCTGGTGGTGTTGGGTCATCAGTTATGGTTAATGTAGCTGTTGTTTTGTCACTATCGTCCTCAAAGTTTATTACTCCATTTGTAATCTCTTCTATTGTTTCTAAGTTACCTGGTGTTGAATTTACATCTACCAATCCAGCTACTGTAGTATTATTTCCTATAATTGCTCCATGTCTATTTGGAGTTGATGTATTTGCTGAATAATATGTTTTATATCCATTTATTTCTGCTATATTAGTTTTTTCTCCAATATTTATATAGCCTTCAAATCCTTGTAAAGCCATACGTTTAACTTTATAAGTTAAATCAATTGTTATTCCTTCTCCTGTTGCTAATTGTTTATTTTGTAGTCTTATATATACTTTATTAAATCCTGGAAATGATTTTTCTGTCACTTGACCATATATACTTTCAGATACCGCTGAAGATTTATCATTAGAAATATTTTTTCCATTAGTATTTACAACAGCTGATGTTAGCTGTAAAGAATCATCATAATAATCTACAACTTCTGTAATTTGTGTTTCTAGACTTTGTGATAAATTATATACTGTTATTCTATATTTAATCTCTACTTCTAAGTTTCTCTGACCCATATATTCTGATTGCTTTATAGGTCTATCATAATATTTATTATAGTAATATTGTGCATTTAATCTATTTATATATATACCTTGTTGTGAATCTGCATATTGTTTTGCAAGATTTATTTTGCCATTGTTATCTTTTATTGCATTTGTATAGTCATTCATATAGTCTTTAATATTATATAAGGCTTTTTCTTTACTATTAAATGGTGTTGTAAGTGAATTTCCATTGCTTGTAGTTGTTACTTCTACTACGTCTTTAGTTAACTGTGCATTAAATTCTTGTCTTCTCCATAGTCCTAAGTTAACATAGTTTGTCAATAAATCTGTTCCAAATGTTGCGTTTTTATTAGTAGGGTAATATTCTATACCACTATTAAATGGTGATTTTGTTAATGCTGACATTTTGCAATCTTCTATAAATTGTAATTTATTCCATGCCTCATTATCATTCATATCTCCAACTATACTTCTATATATTCTTACTTTTTCAGCTTCATTTGGATAATGTCCATTTGCCACAATAAACTCTTTTACTTTCTGGCTAATTAAACCTTCTGACCATTCGCTTGTTATAGCTCCATTGTCGTCATAATCTAAAGTTCCATATTTATTATATTTATAACCATCCACTAATTGTATTTTATCTTGTACATATGCTACACCTTTTGATGTTTTCTTTAAAGTATATCCCATTAGTTCTAATCTTGTGTAAGACTTATTATAATATATTCCTTCTTCTTCAACTAAATATGTACTTATTCCTAAAGTGTTTTTGCTTATATAGTTCTTTGGAGATGCTCCAATTTCTGCAAATCTATTATTAAATGTTTGTCTTCCTTCTATTGTAATTCTTCCAGTATTTGTTTCATATTCACTTGCCTTTGAATTTGCTTTCCATTTTTCAAACCATTCTGTATTTGTTTGGGTATTTTTACCTGAACCCGTATTGGTTCCTGTTCCGGTGTTTTTTCCTCCGGTGTTTCCACTATTTCCATTATCTCTTCCTGTACCAATATTAGTTAGTTCTCCCAACATTTCTTCTACTGAATTATAGTTTTGAATTGTATCTCCGGAAATTCCTTTTGCCAGGTATTCTGTTGGCATATATACTTGACCATCATATTCAAATACAACATAATATTTTTTGCTTTCGTCCACACCTTCAAATTTGTAATTTCCGTTTGCATCTGTTAAAGTAGGGTTTATTCTATTGTATATGTTTGTTACACTATCAGCTGGCATTAGCTCTGCAAGTTTCATATCTCCTGTATATAAACTTACTTTTATGTTTTCTAAATTTTTGTCAACATTATTTGTTGTACTGTTTATACCATCTCCTAAACTTGCTTTTCCAGTTTTTGCATCTTCCCAAACATTTCCACCAATTGAAATTAGTTTTATATCTTTTTGGTTTGGTATAACAATAGATATTTCTCCTCTTCCATTTAGTTCAATTGTAACACCTTCTGGAGCATTTACATTTATTATTCCTGTTATTCCATACTTATCTGTTCCATCTATTGTTATTAATTTTTCCTTTTTAACATCAAATTCTATTGCTCCATTTATCATTTTATATCCAGCAGGAGCTTCTATTTCTTCTATTTTGAAATGATCTTCTCCTTCTGAATTAAGTCCTAATATAGGTATTTGACCTGATATAACAAGATCTCCGTTTTCATTTGATGTTGCTTCACTTGTTTTTCCTGTTGGCCATGTTATATTAAACTTAGCACCTGCTAGTCCATTTCCTTGTTCATTTACTTTCTTTGCTTTTATCTCGTATGTATCAAGTAGGTCATCTGGATTTTCTGGATTTGCCTTAATATTTTTTATTTGTACTGTAATAGTTTGATTTTCTTTATTAAATGTAACTTTTGCATTACTATTTGCTGAAACAATTTCAATTCTATCTACTTCATAGGTATTTGTCGTTGAGTTATATACTTTATATACATTAAATACTATTTTTAATGGTTGCGTAATATATCCTTCTGGTGTACTTTTCTCTTCAACTGTCCATGTTTCAGTTCCCGAAGCATTTATAACTTGATGACTTCTTAATATATATCCATCTTTATCTGATACATACGTTAGAAGACCATTAATTAAAAATTCTGCTCCTTCTAGTCCATCTCCTTTTTCATCAATTTTTCTCATGTTAATAGAATATGAACCCTCTTTTGAAGGTGGTTGAACTGTGCCTAAGTCTAAAGTAAATTCTTTTAGTTTTCTTTCTCCATTAAATTCTGTTAATTGTTGAGTAAACGTAGCTTCAAATTCTATTTTTTTGTTAGCATCAAGTTTTAATTTTGTTTTTCCATTACTTTTCTTTAAACTGTCTTTTGAAATTTGATAACTTATTCCATTTTTTACACATTTTTCTCCTTTAGCTTCCATCCATGTAAAATGTGCATATAGTTTTGCATCATCTTCTAATTCTGTTTTTGGAATTAAAATGTAAAATTCTTTTTCTGATGAAGGTCTCATAAAATCAGTTGTGTGTTCCACATAAAGTCCTGAAACCGGATCACTTTCCTCACATGGTTTAAAGTTTTTTGTATTCCTTTCGTTATCATTTGTTATTATCTTTTCTACTTTTATTTTCTGATTTCCGTTTTGAATATATAATCCAAGCGTTTCGTTATCTACTTTTCCACCAATTCCACCAAATATGATTTTTTCATCTTTGTATTTTCCGTTTACATATTTCATAGTGTATGGTCCGACTTTTATATATTCATTTGAATTACTTGTATAATATTCTGATGTTATATTATCTACATCTGTAAGATTAGTTGCATAGCTCCCACCATTAGAAAGTGCTTTGTTAACTCCATTTTTAAATCTTCCATAAGCCTTTGCTTCATTGTAAAGTTGCTTAATGGCTTCTATGTCGCTCCTTACAAACTCCGCTTTGCTACCATCAAGTTTCAGTTTTGCAATAATAGTTTCGGCATTATCAACATTTATTCCACCAGTTATTTGTAACATCCACATAACAATTTGCTTTCTTGGTGTCCATTGATTACAAGGATCTGCAGTAATAACATATGCTTTATCTGCTGAAATAGTTGTATGATTATTACTACATTTATAATATCCCCTAGTTCTTATTGTAGCTGGCAATCCAAAGTTATTTACATTATTAATTGCTCTTATTTCAGTATCTGTTAATTTTCTTGACCATAAATTTCCATTTGCAGGGTTAAATATATCTTCTACTTTAGGCGTTGACCAGTAGTAGGTATATGCACTGCTCTCTCCTCTCCACATTGCAGAAGTCATAGCTAAAGTGACGTCTCTTTGAGTACAATATATAGCTCTTCCTTCTACTTTAGGAACTTCAAAACCATTGCTCTGTATGTTATCAGGGTCAACTTCAAAGCCTGTTTCATTTCCCCAATTCAAATTATCTTCTTGATTAGCATTAAGCATTGCAGAATATATTTCTTTATAATTTGTTTCTGCATCTGGAATACCATTAATTGAATTAATGCATAAAATCAATCCAGTCAATATAACTGTTACTAATAGTATTATTTTAACTGTCCATTTGTTTTTTATCATTTCTACTAACCTCCTTTCCTATATTTTTTTGTTCAAAACTTGTTTTTTTATCTCATATATACCAAATACCAATATTGCTAATATAAATAATGTAAGTGTTGTATATCCTACTATTTTACCTGTTACTATTGATACAGCTATATCTGCATTTGACATATCATCTTCTGTTGGTATTTCATTTCCTGCCTTTGAGTCTATATCTTGTAAACCTTGTTCATTATAGCTTTCATATATTTCGGCATTGTTATTTACTATATTTCCTATTAAATCTTCTGTAATATTATAGCTTAATACTAATGTTAGTTCTTTGCTTTGTCCTGGCTCTAATTTTACATCTGCTAATATAGAATTATATGCATTTCCGTCTTTTGCTAAAAACCAATCTTTGTTTAACTCAGAGTTAAATTTTGCTTCTTTTGGTAAGTAGTCTACTACCTTTTTAACATATCCTGCTGCTGTTCCTTCGTTAGTTACAATTATTTTGTATTCTACTATAAAGCTACTTTGTCCAACATTCTTGTTTAGAACTTCTACTTTTGATAGCTTTTCATTATTTTTGTTATATACTTGTGTTCCTATTGTTGGTGTTGTTAATGTTATTTTACTTATATGTTTATCTAATTTTAAGTCAAATTTTTCTGCTATATATAATCCTATGTCTATGTCTCTAATATCTGTATCCTCTATTTTTAACACATCAGATACTGCTACTTTTTTATTACTTCCTTCTATTTCCATTTCAAATTCTATTGCATCTGAGTTTATGCTTGGTTCTACACCTTTCGCATTAAATTCTGTAACACTATATTTTTCTGTATCATATATAAATACTACTAAATATTCGCCTTTGTCTAGATTTAAGAATTCATATTTTCCATTTTCATCTGTTGTTATTTTTTTAGGCATATCTGTTTCTGAATCTTTTACTAATTCACCATTTTCTTTATATACTAACATTACTTGCATATTTGGCAATAATGTTTCTGTTTCTTCTCTTTGTCCATTTTTGTTTGCATCTAACCATGCAGTACCAGATATTTTGTATTTTCTGTTTTCTAGTGAAGGTTGAATATAAAATTTCAATTTATTTGTAGCTTGTATTTTGTCTATTGCTGTTGCTGTTAATGTTGCAGGTTCAATTATTACTTCTTTTTCTTGTTGTTCTCCTAATTGTTTTGCAACAAGTTTTACATTTATATCAATTTTTTCGTTTGGTTGTAAACTATTTATATCTATAGACAATATGTTGTCATATGTTGAATCCTCTACATATTCTGTTCCATTGTATATATATTTAGCTTCTACCAATCTTGTTTCTGTTGGGATTTTTATCTCTACTACATTTTCTGTTGAAACTAATTCTCCAATATTTTCTACAGTAACAATGTATTCTATATTTTCTCCTTCTTTTACAGTTTGTTTTTGTCCTTGTTTTACATTTTGTTCTATTTGTAATTCTATTTTCTTTCCATAGAATATAAATTCATTAGAATAATGCTCTGGTACATTTTTTGCACTTACTTTTGAAACAATATTTATTTCTTCTGCTGGTTCTTGTACTCCTAATTCTATTGTTACATATTTAGTTTCCCCTGCTTTAAGGTCTCCTAACAAGATTTTTGTAGCTCCAGATTTTGTTTCGCCATCATTGCTGTTGTCTTTTGTTGATATAAAATCATTATGACCTATAGATTTCATTACTTCTAATCCTGTTGGAATACTCATTTCCCAGATTACATCATTCATATCTTGTTCAGAAACATTTTTTATTGAAGTCATAAATTCTATTTTATTTCCTTTTATTAATAAGGTTTGTGGTTCAATTGGCGTTGTTATTTCAACCTTTAATGATGCTTTTTTAAGTGATAATTTGTATTCATTAGATGTTGTACCTGATGCTTTTACCTTATTTAATATTTCTACAGTTTCTGATGAATCTTCTATATTATTCATTTTAAGCTCATATATTTTTTCTACAGACTTTCCTGGTGCAATACTTCCTAATAATACTTTTTTGTTCTTCTCATTTGCTTCTATAAAACTTCTTGTTGAAACATCATATTCAACATGTGTTGTATGCTCTGGTGCATCTATGCTTAATTCAACATTTTCTGCTGTTGTTTCTCCCACGTTTTCTACTATTGCTGTGAATCTTACAATTTGTCTTTCTCTAACTTCTGCTCCTTCTGGCATATTTGATGTTAATGTAACTTTTAATCTTGGTCCTTCTCCTGTTGATATACCTATTATTGGAGAAAGCTTTGTTTCTGCTGATGTTCCAGCTTGTTCGTTATTATCATAATATACTTTATATGTAGTGTATGAAGTATTATTGTATGGTAACTCTGATGGAATTTTTACTTTATAATTGAATTCCACTTTATCGCCTGTGTTTAAATCTGTATCTAATATTATTAAATATGACTTAGCTTTTTCCATGTTATCCATTTCTAATGTCCATGCATTTTCTGCATTTTCTAAATCCTTTGTTGCATTTGCATTTTCTGAATAATATACTTTTACTGTTTCGCTGTTAGCATTTATTTGTATTTTATCTTGCAATGTAGCACTAAATGTACTTTTTAATTCTGTATCTGTATCTATTTGTTTGTTACCTTTGAATGGTAGTCTTCCTAATATTTTAACATTTGAAATACTGTTGTTATTGTTGTTAAGTATAAGTCCGTTAATTGTTGCTACTTTTTCATCTGCACCTACTGCTATTTTTCCAACTTGTGTATCTCCTGACATTGATAAAATAGCTTTTTCTCCATCTGCATAGTCTTTAACTCCATTAGCTGTTACTACTCCTGTTGGAGCTACAAGATTAATATTTGTTTCTGTTATTCCTATTTTATTTTCTGTTTTATCATAAAGGTTTGTATTTTCATTTGTATAATACATTTTTATTTTTTCTTGCATACTTGGTGTTAGTTTTTCTAATGTTATATCAGCTAATATAGATATTGTTGCACCTTTTGTTGTTGCTTCTGAATTATATTTTGTTTGTGTACCTTCAAATGATAAAGTTAATACTTTATTTCCATTTTCAGTTGACCAATTATTGTTTTTTAATTTCAATTCATTCTCAAACAACAATTTTGCATCTGATATTTCTATTTTTTCAAAGTATTTTGGAAATACCAATTTTATTGTTGGGTTTTTATATAAGCTGTTATCAATATTTGAAGTATCTAGTGTTGCTCTTATTTCTACATTTTCATTTACAGTTATTGTAGATAAGTTATTTTTGCTTATTGTTAATTCTGCTTTTGATATAGGTTCTTTTAAAGCAATTTTTCCCTGTTTTGTTTGTTCTGCCAATTCTGTTTTTCCTATTACGCTTGCATTTATTTCTTTAAATGATTTAATTTCTTCTTTGCTATATCCATTTTCGCCTTTTATTGATTTTTCTACATATATATTCAATGTACCTTCTGTTGTTGGAGCACTTGTTTTTAATGTCAATTTGTTTAAATCTAAGTCTTTACAATCAAATGTATATAAACCATCTTTTAAACTTTGTTTATTTATTGTTCCAACTTTTTCTAGGTTTGGATTAAATATATCTATATATCCTTCTGTTCCCAAAATTTTGTTAAATACATTTTCTGAAACGCTTATCTTAGTTGTATAAATTTCATTTTTATTAGAAACTACTGTGCTATATTCTGTTGTTCCATCTTTGTAATTATCTGCCTCTTGAGTAAATTCTATTGCATTAATTAAATTTGCGTATGCAATGTTAGCTGTATATTTTACTGTATATGATGTTTCAACTTTTTCTTTCGCATTAAAGTTTGCATATATATGTCCTTTACTAATTTCCTTTGTAGCTTCTATATTAAAATCCACAATTTCATTTATTTTCTTTGTAATTTCTGTTTTTCCTGTAAATTCTTGTTCCTTTATTGTTTCTATATTATTATATGCTTCTATTTTTGCTGTAAAATCTGTTGATACATTAAATTTATCTGTTGAATTTACATAGTCATATATTTCTTTTCCTTCATATTTAAAAGTAACTAAATATTCATCTGTACAATTCTTTTTCCATGTTATGTTGTTATTTTCTAAAATGTTTTCTACCTTTATATCAACTAATTTTGTTTCTTCATTATAGTTCCAGTTAGTTTGTACAAAATCTATTCCATCTTCTTTTCCATTTGTTGCTTTTGTATTGTTTGCCATTACTTTTATATCATTTGGAGTATTTTCATTTATTGTTGGAACTTTTACTTGTAATTCTGTTGTTTTTATTGGTAGATTATTGTTTTCTAATCCTGTTTTAATTTTATATTGTAAAATTACTCCATATTCCTCGCCTAATTTGTAAGGAACATACTTATTAATAGTTGCTTCTGCAACTATTTTTGCTTCTCCATTTAATATTAATTTAACAGTATGTTCTTTTTCTATTGCTATTTCTTTTCCTTTTGCATTTACATATGTACCATCTATTCTAACTTTGCTTTCTTGTATAAAATTGTCTGCTGATACAATATCATCTTTTTTTGGAATTATTGGAAGTTCTATTAATATATTTGAATTTGTATCTAGTTGTTTTAAATATATTTTGTCTTCCTTAATCTCTTGAATGTATTCATTTTCAAATCCAGTTTTCACATTAAAGTTTGCACTAGAAAAACTAACTATTCCATTTTTTAGATAGCCAGCTTCTTTTACTTTAATATTTAAATACATTTTTGCATCTTCTGTATTTACGTCTGATACTATTTCTCTTTTTTCATTTGCAAAGTAAACATCAAATTCTACATTTTGATTACTTGTTGCAGTATCTCTTGCTTCTGTTGCATATGCTATTCCATACATTCCTAATGTTGATAGCTCTGCAAAAAATATTATAAATGTAAGAACTGATGCTAATAATTTTTTTGTAATTTTTTTCATAAAAACCTCCCAATAAAGATTAATATTTTATATATATAATTATGGTTCACCCATATTAATACACTATAATTTTATTATACTCAATTTTAGTTTAATTTTCAAGAGTTTTCCGACTTTTTTCAACTCTTTATGTATAATAATAGACATTTTCATAGTTTCTATATATACATATACTATATTTTAGCATTTTTTATTTATTTTTCAACATATTTTTTACGCCCTTTCTCCCTTAATATGCTTAACACATTACGGAACTACATTTTACTCCTCTAATATTAAATTTATATTACAAATCATCGCTTTTGGGATGTTCTTTTTTGTAATTTTTTGTTGCTTTAGGGACACGCCCTTTTGCAGTCATTGTTATTGTTTTAACTCCATTTCGTAAGGCAACTTAATATTTTATTTTGTTATTGTAACATTTTTTCTTTTTTCTAATATTATATTATAGTATTTTATACATATATTTTATAGAGGTGATTTTATGAATAATGGCAACAATATGGATATGGCTAAGTTAATGTCAATTTTGTCTAAAATGGATAAAAAGGATTTGGAGGCTGGCATTGCAAAAGCTAGTAAAATTTTAAACTCTAAAGATAAAGAAACTATTATAAATGAAATTAAAAACAATAATAATAGTAATCATTAAGTCTTACGGGCGATTAGCTTCGCCCTATTATTACCTATATAGAAGGAGGAGATTTTATGAGTAACGATATGTCTGATATTATGAACAAATTAAATAGTATGCTAAAAAACAATGAATTGCCTGATGATATTAAAAACATTGTAAATAATTTCTCTAACTCTGCTAAAAACGACTCAAGTACTTCTTCTAATAATGATACCTCATTTGATACTTCTGGTATAGATTTTGATACTATTTTAAAAATGAAAACAATTATGGACTCCATGAATAATCCTCAAAATGACCCTAGGTCTAATCTTTTAAAATCCTTAAAGCCTTATTTACGAGATAGCCGAAAGTCCAAAGTAGATCAGTACATAAAAATTTTTAGTATGGGCAAAGTTTTTGAAGTATTTAACCCATTAGGTGGTGACAAAAAAAATAATGTTTAATTTTCCTTTTTATCCTTTTTACAGAAGAAATTACATGTCTCCTTACGGATATGCTAATTATCCGTACAATAATCTAAAAAAGATAATGCCTACTTGTACAACGCAGAAAGAAAAGGCAACTGCAAATCAAAAAAAATCCGCAGAGCCTAAGCCTACGGATTCAAAGGACGAGGATATTCTATTTGAAATTTTTGGTATAAAATTATACTCTGATGATATACTTCTTATGGGATTACTTTTCTTTTTGTATACCGAAAAAGTTGATGACCAATATTTGTTTATTGCTTTAATTATGCTGTTACTTAGTTGATTTACTCCATTGTTATTTTGTCATCTTTTTCTATGTATGCATATGTTTTTAGTATATCTACTTCATCTCTTTCTATCTCTTTAACTATATTTGCTATTCTTATTTGTAAAGTTTCTATTGAGTTAGCAGCTATTATAGCCGATTTATTACCATTTGCTCCGGCATGTGCTAAGCCTCTAAGTGTTCCTAATATTACTACATTACCACCTGCTATAACTTCTGCTCCCCCTTTTACATCTCCTAATATTACAATACTTCCCTCAAATTCTAGTCTTTGCCCAGATCTTAAAGAACCCCTATGGAATTTTGTTTCAGAAGTAGAAATTTCTCTACAATAGGTTTCTTGTATTCCGTATAGCCCTAGAGCTTTTGCCCCCTCAAATCTTACCTCTACATCTATTGCATCTTGTATTAATGTTTTAATTTCGTTTTTTTCTTTTGTTGATAATATTTTACCTTTTATTAATATTGGTGTTTTGTCTTCCTTATATAGCTTTTTCAGCTCCGGAATCTTCTTTTTTAGATTTGCCATAACCTTTTTGTGGTCTGCTGTTACATCTATTTTTATAATTACTTCATTTTTCTTTAGTGTTACATTAATACAATCTTTAATTTCCATAATTGTTTCCTTTCTAATTTTGAATTTCTGTACTTGGCATTGCTGTTAAGTCCTCTTCAACTTTTTCCATATTCATTCCAAAATATTCTTGCAATATATCTCTTGCAACTTCTGCCGTGTATGAACCAGAACCGGCATTTTCAACTAAAACTACTACTGCAATTTCTGGTTCTTCATATGGTGCAAACCCCACGAACCATCCATTTATTTTTCCTTGTACGTCTGTTTGTGCAGAACCTGTTTTTCCACCTAGTTCTATATTAAAGTTTGCGAATGTACTATATGCTGTTCCGCCTTCTTCACTTGTAACGCCTTTCATTCCTTTTAATATTGCATCTATATTTTCCTTTTTAATATTCAAGTTTTCCTTTTTTTCCTTTGTCAGTCCAAGTTTAGCATTTACAAATTTGGTTATATCTTCTTTTGAAACTTGATTACCATTTACATCATTTATTGATTTTACAATTGTTACATCTATTGGTTCTCCACCATTTGCCAACATACTTATATATTTTGCCATTTGTATCGGTGTATATGAATTATAGCTTTGCCCTATAGCAGCTGAAAGAGTTTCTCCAATTTGCCATTCATCCCCTCTTTCTTTTGCTTTATCTCTTGTTGCAACAATTCCTTTCTCTTCCATTGGCAATTCTACATTTGTTTTTTCTCCCAAACCATAGTATTTTGCATATTTTGCTATATTGTCTATTGTTGCTCTATATCCTACTTCATAAAAGAAATAGTTACATGAATGTGTTATTGCTTCTGTAACATTTAGCCATCCATGACTCATTCCATAGCTATTCCATATCCAACATGCAGGCTCGTGTGCTTTTTTATAAACTCCTATATCGTTTATTTTTTCTGTTGGTGTTATTACACCTGTTTCTAAACCTGCTATTGCTGTAATCATTTTAAATGTTGAACCTGGTGCATATACTCCACTTATTGCTCTATTAAATATATTATCTCCTTTGTTATATTCATCCAATTTTTTCTGGCTAATTCCATTTACAAACAATTCTGGTTCATAGTCTGGGTAGCTTGCCATTGTTAATATTTCGCCTGTTTTAACGTTCATTACCACTGCAGCCCCTGCTTTTGCGTCACTTCTTTTGCTAAAACCTCCACCTGCAATTTTCTTTATATTGTTTGCTAATGCTTTTTCTGTTGCTGCTTGTAAATTTGCATCTATTGTTAATATTACATCAGAACCCGCAACCGCTTCTTGTGTAATATATTCATCTGTAATAGTGCCATCTACAGACATATCTAATTGCTTAATTCCATCTTTTCCTCTTAAATATTCCTCAAACACATATTGTATTCCAACTTTACCAATTACGTCATTAATTCCATATGTATCTTCTCTACCATCTAATTCCGTTTCCGTTATATTTCCAACATATCCTAATATGTGTGATGCCAAGCTTCCTGACGGATATGACACCATAGGCTCGTTTGTAGCAGATATTCCTGGGAAATATATGCTCTGTTCTCCCAATTTTACTGCACTCTCTCTGCTAACATCTTTTGCTATTGTTACTGGTCTTATACTGCTATATCCATTTCTAGATATTTCATATCTTACTACCATTATTTTATATGCTTCTAGAATATTATCTTGTTCTATTTTATATTTTTCTTTTAATTCATAAAAGCATTGTTCCGGTGTAGCATCTTCTTTAATGTCATTTTCTTTTTTCCAATTAACTTGGCTTTCTTCATCATCTATTGTAAATTTAAATGGTTCTATTGATATTGGCAGATTATTTATATATTTATCATTATTGTTTTCTAAAATTTTTATAGTATTTAATATAGTTTTGTTTAATGTAGTTGTATTAATTTTTGTTTTATACAATTCTATATTAAATCCCATTTTAGTTGTTACCAACAGGTTGCCTGTCCTGTCTTTTATTGAACCTCTAGCCGCTTTAATTACAGTCTCTCTACTTAATCTTGTATTTGAGGTTTCTCTATATTCTTTCCCATTAACTATTTGCAAATTAAACAGTTGAACAATAAGAACAATTCCAACTATGTATACAAGAATTGTTATTAAATTGTATCTTAAATTAGTATTTCTGTCATCATTATACATTTATTGTTCCTTTCTTGTTAAAAATACATTCCTCTTGTTTGCGGTTTAAACGTACTTTCTAATTTTTCTCCTAGTCTCTGTATTATTGGGTACATTATAATTGTAATAATTGTATTATATATTGTTTCTATTGCTAGTATTTTTAAAAATAATGCTAACTCTATACTTGCATTTAATTTTATAATGTTTATTATATATATCCCTACTTCATATATTATTGTTGTACTTGCCACCATAAGCATTAATGTAATTCTGCTTTCTTTTGAAAAACTTTTATCTAAATATTCTCCTAGTAAACCTACTATTCCAAGCATTAAGGCTACTTGTCCAAATATTTTTCCATTTACAACATCTATATATAATCCCAGTACAATTCCAAAAGCTAATCCAACTTTTTTTCCAATAAAGAGCCCTATAATTAATACTAAAATTATAAACAAATTTGGAGAAACTCCGTATATATTAAACCAACTAAACAAGTTTATTTGCAAAAAATATATTACAAAAAAAGTTATTAATATAAGTATTATTGATAATGTTTTTTTCAATTAGCCCTCCTATTATTTTATTACCAAAACTGTTTCTAATTTTGAAAAGTCAACTGCTGTTTCAACTATTGCGTACCTGTCTGTTATATTTTTTGTGTTTACTATTTCTTTTATTTTTCCTATTTTTATACCCTTAGGATAAATTCCACCTATTCCAGACGTTTCTACAGTATCACCTTGCAATAATTTTGCATCTGTTGGTATATATGTTGCCTTTAAATTATAGTTTTCATTTAATGTGCCTCTTACAATAATGCTATCTCTTGAGGTACTTATTGTTGCACTTACCGCTGTTGCTGTATCTATTATTGTTTGTACCTTAGAGGTGTTGTTAGTTGTAGATATAATATATCCAACTAAACCTTTGTCAGAAATAACCGTCATGTTTGGCTCTATTCCATCTTTTTGTCCTACATTTATTATTAGAGTATTTCCAAAATTACTTATTTCTTTATTTATTACATATCCTGGTATACTTTCATAGTCACTATATTTTTCTTTTAAGTTCATATATTCTTTTAATGTTTCATTTTCTGATTTAATAATTTCATATTCTCTTAATTTTTGCTCTAACTCGCTATTTTTTTGTTTTAGGTCATCATTTTCAGCTTTTAGCTTATCTATATTTTGAAAAAAGCTATCATTTCCTTTAATTTTATTTTTTAAATATACAAGGCTATTTTGTATTGGCATAACAATAGTATCAAAGGCTTTTTCTAGCCCTGATACCTTATTTGTTTCCACATTTGTTAATAAAACTATAATTATTAATATAATAATTGTTATTATTATACCTACTATTCCGCCTTTTTTATTTTTATACATGTTCTCCTCCGGTTATGTTATCTTTTCCTTCTAGAGTTTATTAAAACTGATTTTAGTCTTTCTAAATCGTCTATTGTTTTTCCAGTTCCTTTAACTACGCAGTCTAATGGGTCTTCTGTGACATATACTGGCATTTCTGTTCTTATTGATAATAATTTATCAAAATTTTTGATAAGTGCTCCACCGCCAGCTAGCACTATTCCTTTTTCCATTATATCAGATGCTAATTCTGGTGGTGTTTTTTCTAATGTTTGCTTTACTATATCTATTATTTTTTCTATTGAATCTTGCATTGCTTCCTGTATTTGTGTAGATGTTACTGTTACTGTTTCTGGTAATCCAGTTCCTAGATCTCTTCCACTTACTTGCATACTTGTTTCAGACATAAGTGGCATAGCACATCCTATTTCTATTTTTATTTGCTCCGCCGTAGTACTTCCTATGGCTAAGTTCATTTCTTTTTTTATATAATTTACTATATCTTCATCAAGTTCATCTCCCGCTACTCTTAGCGAATTGCTTACAACAATGCCACCTAAAGAAATAACAGCCACTTCTGTAGTTCCTCCGCCTATATCTACTATTATACTTCCACTTGGTTCTGCTACATCTAAGTTTGCTCCTATTGCAGCTGCCATTGGTTCTTCTATTAAATAGACTTCTTTAGCACCTGCTTGTAATACAGATTCCTCCACTGCTCTTTCTTCAACTTCTGTAATTCCAGATGGTACTCCTACTACAACTCTTGGCTTGCCCAAGTTATGTCTTTGTACTATTTTTTTCATTATATTTTTTAGCATTAATTGAGTAGCTGTAAAATCTGCTATTACTCCATCTTTCATTGGTCTAACAGCTTTTATATCTCCTGGTGTTCTTCCGTAGCATTTCTTTAGCTTCATGTCCTGTTGCTAGTATCGCCCCTGTTTTTCTATCTATTGCTACCACTGATGGTTCTTTAAGTATTATGCCTTTTCCCTTTAAGGTAACTAAAATGTTTGCCGTTCCTAAATCAATACCTATATCTTTTGAAACAAAATTAAAAAATTTCATATTTTATATTCTTCCTTTCGTGTATTAAAAGTTGACTCTTAAATAATTTTATCCAATTTTACCATTAGTAAGCATAGAAACTATACTTTTATATTTTCCATCTCCTAATACTACATGGTCTATCATTTCTATTTCTAGCATTTTTGTTACTTGAATCAGCCTTTTAGTAAGTTCTATATCCTCATCGCTTGGTGTTGGGTCTCCACTTGGATGATTATGTACTAAAATTATTTTAGGTGCACCTATTTTTATTGCCTCTTTTAACACATCTTTTATTTCAAAAACAGCAAAGCTTGTACCACCATATGCCACATCTTGTATTTTTAAAACATTATTTTTAGAATTTAGCATTAGTACCTTTACTATTTCTCTTTTTTCATATTTCAATTCATTTATTAGTAAATTTGCTACATCTTGGGGAGATTTTATTTGTATATTAAAGTTATTAATTGGTCTTGATATTCTTTTAGTTAATTCACACACTGCTAATAGCTGTATTGCCTTTACTTTACCAATTCCCTTTATACTCATAAATTCTTTTATAGATATGTCTTGTAAAAATCTCAAACTGTCTTGTGTATTTTTTTGCATAGATAGTATTTTTTGTGCTAGCACTATGCTACTTTCTTCCTTTGTTCCACTTTTGATTATTATTGCCAATAATTCTGCATTTGAAAGTGCTTGTGCACCATACATCTCCAATTTTTCATAAGGTCTTTCTGATTGGGGGATTTCTTTGATATTCATATTTCTATCCTTTCTTCCCCCGTAAAATTCTTTAGAATAAATTAAACTTTTCTATATATAAATATTGCTAATATTAGCCCAATAATAGATGAAATATTTATTTTAAACATAAATCCTATTGTAAGTTTTATAATACTTAAGTCTATTGTTACAGGTGATGAAATTCCAAATTCTTCGCCATATGACACCCACCACAAGAAGTCAACTTTTGAAGCAAGCTCTCCTAGGAATCCACCTACTACCAATCCGCATAATATGAACAATAACAATATTAATACACTTTTATTCTTGGTTGCCATTTTTCTCCCTCCCACTTTTCTTTTGTTCTACTGTATTATATATGCAATATGCTTTTTTTTCAATATGTATAGGAAAAAAAATTGCACTTTTAACGGCATATGCTGTTTGTAGCATATGCCGTGTTTTAGAATATATTTATATTTCAAATTTTTTAATTTTTATGTATATAATAACTGATATTACAGTTAAAATTGCTCCGGCAATTAGCATAATGCTATTTTCACCTGTTTGTGGTATTTTTCCGTCCACTTTATCTTCATTTTTTCCGTCGTTGGTATTATTATTGTTATTGCTATTATTGTTATTACCGTTGTTGCTGTTGTTATTATTATTGTTATTATTACTATTATTTCCATTATTTCCATTATTATTTCCACTGTTGTCATTATCATTATTATTGTTGTCATTGTTGTTGTTATTGTCTCCTTGATTGTCTCCGCCACCGTCTTCTACAACTTCTATTTTTTGTTTAGCATATTTAGTTATTGTATCTTCTGTGTAAATTATTGTAATTTCTGTTGTTTCTTTCTCTAATTGTTCTTCTGGCATACATATATAATCTGTTACTTCTTTACTGTTTCCATCACTGTAGATTGCTTTTACCACCATTCCTGTTTTGTCAAAGTTTTCTCCAACTTTATATTTTGTTTTATCTGGTGCTTTTGCTATTTTTATTTCTGTCAATGTTGGTGCATTTTTTTTACCTTGTACATCTACATTAAATGTTGCCGTTTTTTCACCTAATTTTACTGTTACTTCTTTTTGTCCTTTTATGTTTAGTTCTTCTCCATCTTCTGGTGTAGTTTCAAAGCCACTTTTAATTATATCTTCTTCTCCGTTTTCATATTTTGCTTTTATAGATAATCCCGTTAGGTCTAATTGCTCTCCTACTTGGTAGACAACCTTATCTGGCTCTGTGTTTATGCTTATGCTTTCTATTGCTATTTCTCCTACAAATACCAATGCAGTTATTGTTTTACCTTCATATTCTAATATTATAGGGTTATATCCTATCGTGTCTAAAATTGTACCGTTTGGTATACTGCTTGTATATCCAGTTTCTATTTCTTTTTCTTCTCCGTCATTATATATTGCCTTAAATTTAACTCCTGATAAGTCTAGTGCCTCTCCAACTTTATACTTAGTTTTTGTAGGTGCAGATATTCCCTTTAATTTTTCAACTTGTTTTTTTACTACATCAATATCAAAACTTGTTGTTTTTTCTTTGTATGATATTTCTATGGTTTTATTTTCCACATTGTTAAATATTGTTCCATTTTCTATACTTGATGTATATCCTGTTTCTACAATTTCTTCTGTTCCATTATTATACATAACTTTTAATTTTAATCCAGTTAAATCTAATGCTTGTCCCACTACATATTTAGTTTTTGGTAAATTCTCTATTTCTATTTCTTCAACTTGGTGTTCTCCAACATTTATGTTTAGAACGGCACTTTTACCTGCATATTTAATAGTTATTGTTTGTTGTCCTTTGGTATTTAGTTCTGTTCCTTCTGCTGGCTCACATTCGTAATTTCCCCAAATAACTTTTATGTCATTGTTTGAACCTTCTGATATTAGCACTAATCCTCTTAAATCCAATTTTTCGCCAATCTCATAATTTGTCTCAATAGAACCATCCATTATTGTTAATGCTTGTATATCATCATTTTCTTTTATATTAATATCAAATTTTACTTCTTGTCCCATGTAGTTTACTTTTACTGTTTTTGTTTCTGCTTTTGTTAATACACTTCCATCTGGCAAGTCTAATGTAAAGTCTTCTGTTATTTCTTCTTCTGTTTCGTCTGCATATTTTACTAGTAATATTAATCCATTTGAAAAGAATTTTTGACCTACAACATAATCCACATCATCTGGATATTGCTTTATACTAATTTTCTGAATTTCGGCTGGCAATACAGGTACATCTATTTCCGCTTCTAATGTTGTATTTCCTTCTTTGTATGTAATTGTTCTAGTTTTATCTGCTCTACTTAATGAAGTTTCTGTATCGACTTCATAATTTGTTACTTGCTCTATTGAGCCATCATCATATTCTATCTCTACACACATATTTGTTTTGTCAACTTTTTCGCCTACTATATAAACTTTTTTTACATTTTCTTTTACTCTAATATTAATAGGTTGCTTTAATGTTACTGTTATTGGTTGCTCTACTTCTTTGCTTACCCCATTTTCTGTATATACTATTTTAACAGAAGTCATCCCAACCGTTAGATTTTGTCCATTTGGTACAGAGTAGTTATTAATTATTGCTGTTTTACCACTATTATATGTTGCTGTTACTTGCATTCCTGTCGAATCAAAATTTTGCCCTTGTATGTATGTAGTTTTATTTGGTTCTCTTGTTATTTCTATTTTTTCTAATTGTTTTGAAGTCACAGTTATAGGAGTTGTAGTTGTTACCGTTTTGCCATTTTCTTCATAACTAATAGTTACCGTTTTTTGACCCAATTTCAAATTGTCTCCATCTACTACTGTATAGTTAAATACCTCTTCCATTGAATTATTATCATACGCAGCAGCTACATGGAATAATTCTCCTGCTTCAAAGTTTTCTCCTTCTATATAGTCGCTTTTTCCTAAATTTGTTGATGCTATTCTAATTAGTGTTCTTTCATTTATAAACAAAATTACTCTTGTTTCTTTATTATTATATTTAATTTTTACTATTTCTGAACCTACTTCATTTAGTATTGTTCCATTTTTCGGCTCTATTGTAAAGCCTTCTTCTATTATTTCTGTGTCATTATTATTATATGTTACTTTTAACTTTAGCCCCTCTAAATTTAATTTATCTCCTTTAGTATATACAAAATTAAATTCTCCCGTTGGTTGTATTCCAACTATTTCTTTTGGCGTAACACTTATACTGTAACTTGCCGTTTTACCTCCATATGTGACTTTAACGCTCTTATTTGCTGCTGTTAGTGTTGTTCCTTTTTTAGGATCTGTAGTAAATCCCGATGTTTCAAAACTTGAAGTGCCGTCATTATATGTTACTTTAAGTTTTAAATTCTTAGTACTTAAAGAATCTCCTACTGTGTAATTTGTCCTAGGTTTTTTTGATATTTCAATTTTAGTTACTGTTTTTGTTTTTGGTAATACATTAACTTCTAAAATTCCTAAATTTTCTCCATTGTTTGATGTCATTGTTACATCAACAGTTCCAGTTTCATTCAATTGAGTTCCATTAACAGGATTTGTCCTCATATCATTTAAATTAAAATATAATATCTGGCCATTTGATGGACCACTTGTATATTGTAATTTAACACGTAAGCCTGTTAATTCTAATTTATCTCCAACTTTGTATTCCGTTTTTGGATAATTAACAATTTCTGTTTCATAAGTTGGTTTTTTAACCGTTACATAAAATGTGGCTTTTAACTTTTCATCTTGTTTATATTTTACGGTTATTTTTTGTTTTCCAGCTTTATCTAAATTTATCGGGCTACATTCATATTGTGAATCATCTAGGACAATTCTAGTGCCCCTATTATCTATTAAAACAACTACCATACCATTTGTATTTAATTTTTGACCTACTGTGTAATTTAAAGTAGTTGGTTTGGTTTCTACTTTTATCTCTTGTATCGTTGTTTTTGGTTTAACAGTAATATTTATATATGTTAATCCATGCTCATAACTTGATGTCACTCTTTCATCTCCAACACAAACTTGTAATGCTATATTATTATGACTTGAACTAAGTTGTTCACCATTTTTTATTGGAGAACTATATAGAAATTCTTGATTAAACGGATAGGTAACTGTTGTATTATCATCATATGTAACCTGAAGTTTTAATCCTTTTATATCTAATTTGTTTCCAACCTCATAAATTGTTTTTGGGTTGCCTGTCTGTTTAGAATTTTTCGCATAATGTCTTTTGTATTTAGTAGCACTCTTGAAGCAACTATCTTGCCTAATATACAAATTTGTATCCTTAGGAAATATAGATGCCAATTTATTATGCGTAAAGTCCGCTTGTGTTATAATTACACCACTTAAGTTTTTAACATATTTAAAAGCTTCATCTCCTAAATAGCTTAGTGTATTACTAAGTACTAGATGTTCTCCGCTCCCAGTTATTCCAGATTTTTTTACATTTCCTTTAACTTTATTAACAAACTTAAATGCTCCATTTTCTATTCTTTCTATATCATATGGAATTGCTATTGTTAATCTTTCACAATCAGAAAATGCATATTTCTCTGCTATTTTTAAGTTAGGAAAATCCGCCCTCTCCAACTTTGGGCATTTACCAAATGCTTGATTCTTTACTACCTTAACACTCTTATCAAAATCAATACAAGCTTCTAAATTTCTAAATCCAAAGAATGCCATCTTTCCTATAGTTGTTATATTTCCTTTTATCTGCACTGTCGTTATCCAATCCCTTACATCTGTGGTTCTAAATTTCCATTCCGTGTCATCCTTTATAGCTCCTTCTCCTTCTATATATAATGTACCACTATCATATAGTTTTGCGGTTATATTGCTTCCTGAAGCACCTATATCCCATTCAGTGATAACATCAGCTTCTGATATTAATGTATAACTTGTTTCTAAAATAACACTTAGTGCTGGTATTATAATTTGTAGCACCATTACTACTATAAACATGTATATACATACTTTATTTCTTTTGCACATATCACATTCCTCCCGTTTTTCTTTACTTCATTTTACCTTTGTTAAAAAATTTGTTAACTTTGCTTTTTGAGGCTCATTTAAACTAATTCTTTACGGAAACTTTATGCAACATTTCATTTTTAGACATTTATTTCTTTTTATTTACATTTTTATTTCAGTAATGTTACACATTTATGTTTTTTAGCTCCTATCCCTACGCAAATATACTTTTTCATCATTCTGTTTTTCCATTTTTTTATCATTTAATTTTATTTATATATGTGCTATAATTATTTTAATAATTATTAATGATGTATCATATAGTTACGGCAAATTTATTAAATGCAAATGTAGAATTTGCATTTACCAATATTTTTTGTATTTACTATTCCTTTTTAGATTGTTTTGTGTTATAGTAAAAATTGTCACAATTATATGGATTTATAATATTATATGTAGTAGTGATGTTTGGAGGCTGTATAATGAAGTTTGAAAAACTTAGTGAAAATAAAATTAAAATTACCCTAACTTCTCAAGATTTAAAAGATAAAAATATTGATTTTCATTCTTTTATGTCTAACCCTTTAGAAAAACAAGATTTATTTTTGGATATTCTAGAAGAAGCAGAAGAAGAAATTGGTTTTGAATTTAAAGATTATCCTGTACGTATAGAGGCTTTAGCTATGGCAAATGGGGAGTTTATTGTTACTGTTACAAGGGTTGTACCCGATTCCAAAAACCTACATAAAAAAGTATCTGTAAAAAGAAAAAATACTAAAATAGATTCAAAATATGCTATTTATAAATTTGCTAGCTTTGATGATTATTGTAATTTTGTTAAATACTTAAAAAATCACAATCTTTCTTTAAGTTACAAGGTTGCAAAAAACATTTTACTATATTTGTACAAAGAAGATTACTACATTGTTTTTGATAATATTAATCTTAAATATTCTAATATTGCCAAATTCAATTCTGCTATTATTGAATTTGCAAAATTTATTAGCAATTCAAGTCTTTTTATTTGTAAATTGCTTGAAAATGGCGAAATTATTATGAATAACAACGCTATTAAAACTGGAATTAAATATTTTAAATAATTTGCTCATATAAAAAACCTATGTATTATCTACGTATGCATAGGTTTTTATTTTATTCACAATATTTTTTATATAATTCTTTTAAATTCTTTTTATTTATCACTTTGTCTATTCCTTGTTTGCTTACCTGTACATATACTTCATCAAGCATATTAGCAATTCTTGGATTTATCTTTCTTCTGTTTTCTACATTTCTCCAATATTTTAGTTGTGTATCTTTTCTCCAATTTTTTCCATTATATGTTATTCCTGCTGCCAATTGGTCACATATCATTTCTACTGTATATTTATATGGTATAACAGGCACTTCATCTGTAGTTTCATAGTCATACCAGTATTCGTGATGGTGTTTATTTTTTCCTTTGTGATGTAACCATGCTTTTGAGTATCCGCGTTCTCTTTTGCAATTTGTTATTGGACTGCTTTTACCATCTGTATAATACTTAGCCGATTCCCAAAATTCTGTAAAAGAATATTTGGAAAAGTCATGTAGAAATCCTCTTACTGGAATTCCCGCTTTTATACTTAACCTAAAAACATAATATTTATGTTTTGTTACTGTTAAAAAATGTTTGTATGCTTTTTTTAGCATTTTTTTACCTACTTTCTTTATTGTCTATTATTACATTTTACAACAATTTTCGAAAAAATCAACCGTTTCTAAGGAATTTATGGCGGGCGATTAAAATCACCTCTACAACAACATTCCTTTTTCCTGATATTTTGCTTTTAAAATTAAGTTTTCTATAATATATAACGCTATTTTGTTGATTTTTTTATGTGTTTAATATATAATTTGCTTAGTATAATTAACTCGTCAAAATTGTGTTTATATTTTGTCGTTTCGTGTCGAATATGCACTTTTTTTGACTTTTCACGTTGAAAGTATTGCTTTTTTGCCTTGATTATTATACAATAGAGAAAAATTTAACAATGGGGGAAAGTTTATTATGGAAAAAAAATTTTATAACCTAACAAATCCTCAAAAGAATATATGGAACATGGAGCAATATTATAAAGGAACGGCTGTAAATAATATTGGCGGTACAGTGCATTTAAAAACGCAGTTGGATTTTTCTGCACTTTCTAAAGCTGTGTCTAATGTTATTTTGGCACATGATAACTTCCATATAAAACTTACTAAAGACGGTAATAATATCAAGCAAATTTTTGTTAGTTTAGAAAACTATTTCGTCGAAATTATTGATTTAAACGACATGGCTGAGCTATTATTAATTGAAGAAAAAATGTGTCAAACTACTTTCTCTATGGAGAATTCTAATTTATTTTGTGTCAAAATTTTTAGATTACCAGACGGCACTGGTGGCGTTATCTCTGTTATGCATCATATTATTTCGGACTCTTGGACAGTTGGCCTATTTTGCAAGGAAATTGTTCAGGAATATACCAACTTGATAAAAAATACTAAATCTGATGATGTAGAATATTCATATATTAATTATATAAAAGAAGAACAAGAGTATTTAAATAGCCCTCGTTTTGAAAAAGATAAAAAATATTGGGCTGAGGTTTTTAATACTGTACCTGAACTTGCTACAATTCCATGCTTTTCAGCAGAATCTTCTAATCAAGTTTCTTGTACTGCTAAAAGGCAAAAGTTTGCTATTTCTAAGCAAGTTATGGACAAAGTTTCTGAATTTTGTAAGAATAATAGAATTTCAATATATAATTTTTTCATGTCGATTTTTTCGATTTATATTGGTAGAGTATCAAATTTAGATGATTTTGTTATTGGTACGCCAATTTTAAATAGATTAGATTTTGCGGATAAGAACACTAATGGTATGTTCATTAGTACTGTTCCTTTGCGCGTAAATATTTTAAACGACTCTTCTTTCGTAGATTTTAGTAAATCTATGGCTAGAAGTTGCCTATCTATGTTAAGACACCAAAGATACCCATATCAAAACATACTAGAAGATTTAAGAAAATTAGATTCTAGTATTCCAAATTTATATAATGTTGTTTTATCTTATCAGATTACAAATACTGTAAATGATGAGATTGATTGTGATTCTCATTGGGTATTTAATGGTACTTGTGCTGATGATTTGCAAATTCATATGGTGGATTACAACTCTACTGGCTTAAATGTTTTTTATGATTACAAAACATCAAAATATGATGTAAATTACATTAATAATTTACATAATCGTATTGAAAACATGATTCATCAAGTATTATCAAATAACGAGATTAATGTTTCCGCTATAGAAATTGTAACTCCAGAAGAGAAAAAACAGATTTTGAATGATTTTAATAATACTACAATGGATTATCCTATGGACAAGACTTTGATTAGTTTGTTTGAGGAACAAGTTTCTAAAAATCCGGATTCTGTTGCCGTAGTTTTTGAAAATCAAACTCTTTCATACAGAGCACTTAACGAAAAATCAAATCAGTTAGCAAATTACCTATCTTCAAATTCAATAGTAGATTCTTTCGTTGCAATATATATGAACAAATCTATAGATTATATTGTTACTCTTTTAGGAGTCTTAAAGAGTAAGAACGTGGCTGTTCCTATATCCACTCAATATCCAGCTGATAGAATAAATTATATGTTACAGGATATAAATGCACCTCTTGTTATATCTCATAAAAATTATAGTAACAATATAAGTTCAACATATAATGTTTTTAATATAGAGAACCTCGATATATCTATGTCTACCGAAAATTTAAACATAGAAACGTCAAGTGATAATTTAGCATATGTCATTTTCACCTCTGGCTCTACAGGACAACCTAAAGCAGTCGGAGTTTCTAACAAATCTCTAATAAATCATGTATATGGTATTCAAAATCGTTTTAATAACTCTATTTGTCACAATGATGTAGCATTAAGTATTGCCAACGTTGCTTTTGACGCAAGTATGCAGGAGATATTTATTCCTCTTCTATTTGGTGCTTCATTACACTTATTAGCTGATGATAGTATATTTAATGCCGAATTGCTTGGAGATTATATTTCTAAAAATGGTATAACTTTTTCATTTATACCTCCTAATTTATTAGAAGCTGTATATAATATCTTGGCCTTACGAGACTATCACGGACTTGCTAAGCTTTTAGTTGGCGTACAAAGTATTTATAATACAACTTTAAATAAATACCTATCTCTAAATCCTGATATGCAAATTCATAATGGATATGGTCCTACCGAAGCCACGATATGTTGCATATCTAAGATGTATATTTCAGAAAATTCTGATACTTCTTTTATAATACCAATAGGCCGTCCAATGCCTAATTGTCGAGCTTACATTTTAAGTTCTAATAACATGATTCAACCAAAATGCACTATTGGAGAAATTTGTGTTGCGGGCGATTGCCTTTCAAAAGGATACATAAATTTAGAAGCTAAAACTGCCGAAAAATTCATATATATTCCTTCAATAAATGATACTGTTTATAAAACAGGAGATTTAGGATATATGCTCCCTAATGGGGACCTTCAATATGTAGGCAGAAGAGATAAGCAGGTAAAAATTAATGGATACCGAATTGAATTAGATGAAATCAACTCAGTTTTATTAGAATTTCCTGACATTGTTGAAAGTGTTTCTATTGTTGACAAAAACAAGATCTTATCCTTTGTAGTTTGTAAAAATACTATACCTTTAGAAGATGTTAGAAATTATATAAAAACAAAATTGCCTTATTATATGGTTCCTACTAAAATAATTTCTATTGAAAAAATTCCTATCAACTATAACGGAAAATTGGACTCGAAAAAACTACTTGAGTATTATTCTAGTGCTTCATCTACTGATAAATATTTTGCAAAAGACGAAATTGAAAAACAAGTCGAGCTTATCCTAAACAAATCTCTTTGTTTAGATAACTCCCCTGTTAATTTGTATGACTCATTTTTTGAGCTTGGTGGAGATTCTTTATCTGCAATTAAATTTTCAACCTTATTGAATCAGCACTTTAATACCAACATCACTGTAAGAGATATAATCAGTGCTAGTAATGTAGAGGCAATTTGCATGCTAGTAAAGGATAACTCTTCATGTGTCTACGTTCATAGTTCAATTGTTCATGAGCAAAGCAAGGATAACATATATCCTCTATCTTCTGCTCAACGAAGAATTTATTACTCTCAAAAAATGTCGGGAGAAAATAGCATATTGTACAATACTCCGGGTGCTATAATAGTACACTCTATTTTGGATAGAGACAGAATAGAACGAGCATTTAAGCAAATCATAAAAAGTCAAAGCTCATTTAGAACAACTTTTATTATTGATGATGCGGAAATAAAACAGAAAATTTTAGACAATGTTGATTTTGCGGTCGAAACATTTAACAATACAAGCAGTGAAATAGATTCGCTAGTAAACAATTTCGCTAAGCCTTTCGATTTAGAAAAAGCACCTTTGTTAAGAGCTGAAATTCATTATATAGATAACAAACAAACCTTATTATTATTTGATTCTCATCATATTGTTATGGATGGTGTTTCTCTAAACATATTAGTAAATGACTTGTTTAAGCTATATAATAGTGAAAGCATTGAACCTCTTGAAGTGGAATATACAGATTATTCTGTATGGGAGAACACTTTAATAAATGAAGATAAGCTTTCTGATGATAAAAAGTATTGGTTAAATTGTTTTAAGGATTTCGATTTTGAAACTTTGAATTTGCCTTTTGATTATACTGTGCCAGCAAATCAAACTTATACCGGCAATAAACTTTATAATCATCTTGAGCAGTCTATAATTGACGAAGTTTCAACTTTTGCAAAAGAACAGCACGTATCAACTTATTCTGTATTTTTAACAGCTTTATTTGTTACTCTTTATAAATATACTGGACAAACAGATATAGTTATCGGAAGTCCTGTTGCCAACAGAAGTATTGAATGCTTACAAAATATTATTGGCATGTTTGTTAATAACATTGCTTTGAGAACAAAAATATTAGAAACTCAATCAGTTTCAGATTTAATTACTTTTGTAAACAATACTGTTACTGGTGCCTTAGATCATCAGATTTATCCTTACGATATGCTTGTTAAAGACTTGCAAGTTACTGTTGATCATTCGAGAAATCCTTTGTTTGATGTAGTTTTAACTTATCAAAACCAGGAAGATACATCTACTTTGACTAACAACAAAGCTGAAATACTTCCAACTGTAACTAATACTGCAAAATTTGCTATTACATTAGAAATTGCACCTAAGTCTAATCAAATAAATCTTGAATATAGAAGTGATTTATTTAAAGAAAATACTATGACAAGTTTCTTAAAACATTATCTATTTGTTCTAAAACAAATAATAGAAGGATTTAATGATGATGTTCAAAATGTTAATATTATAACTGATGATGAGCAAAAGTTATTAGATAAATTTAATAATACTTATGGTAAAATTAACAGAGCTCCTGTTTCTAAAATTTTTGAAGAGCAAGCTGTATTGCATGCTGATGATGTAGCCGTTATCTGTGATGATAAATTTTTAACTTATAAGGAACTTAATGAAAGAGCAAATAGTTTAGCACATTACCTAATATCTAAAGGTGTAAAACCTAATGACATTATTGCAATAATGACTAATCGTTCTTTAGAGACTATTGTTTGTATGCTAGGAATATTAAAAGCTGGAGCTGCATTTTTAAACGTAGATCCTACCTACCCTATTGACAGAACCGAATATTATATTAACGACAGTAAGATAGAACGTGTTTTAACTCAGAAAGAACTGCGTGAAAAAGTTGCGCAAATTAAAAATTCTATAGAAATAGACTTAGATAATACCGAAATCTATGGTAAACATACTTCTAATCCAAATGTTTCTGTTAAAGAAACAGACTTATCATACATTATATATACTTCCGGTTCTACAGGAACACCAAAAGGTGTAATGCTAAATCAAATAGGAATGTCTAATATGGTACAGGCTATGACAAAAGTATTAGATTATTTAAAAGAAGGCAACAAGCATGCTATTGCTTCTGTAACTTCTACACCTTTTGATATATTTGTTTATGAAATTATCGTTTCCTTAACACATGGTTTGAAAGTTGTTATGGCTAATAATGCAGAGCACAGAAATCCAAAACTTTTAGATGCATTAATAAAAAAATACAATGTTGATGTAATGACTGTTACCCCAAGTTTAATGAAAATAAACTATGATAATAGAGAACCTGATACTGCTCTTGCAAGAGTTAAAAACATGGTTTTTGGTGGAGAGCCTTTGCCAGAAAAATTTGTTCAAGACCTAAGAGCATTAGCAGATGACATAACTATATATAACATATATGGTCCTAGTGAGATTACTATACTTTCAAATGTTCAAAACCTAAATGGAGAAAAGGAAATTACAATTGGTCCACCTATATTGAATACACAAATTTATATATTAGATAAAAATATGAAACAGGTGCCTATTGGTGTAATAGGTGAAATATATATAGGAGGAATACAAGTAGGAGATGGCTACATTGGTAAAGCAGAATTGACTGCCGAAAGATTTCTAAAAAATCCTTTTGGTTCTGGAAAGATATATAAATCTGGTGATATTGGCCGTTGGACATTTGATGGTAAAGTTCAGTGTTTAGGCAGAATAGATAATCAAGTAAAGTTAAGAGGACTTCGTATTGAGCTTGGTGAAATAGAAGATGAGATGTTAAAAATGCCAGGAGTTACTTCTGCAATAGTTAATAAAGTTTCTCTTGATGGTAAAGAATCTTTATGTGGTTACTACGTAGCAGATAATAACTTAGCTGAGAATATAGTTAAGGAAAATTTGAGGAAGTTCTTGCCTCCTTACATGGTGCCTACTTATATTATAAAGCTTGATAAAATGCCTTATACCATTAATAGAAAGGTTGATAGAAAAGCTCTTCCTCTTCCTGTTGTAAACAAATTTGCTTCTGCAACTGTTGACATTAGATCTCTTAATTCAAACGAAGAGAAATTATTAGAAATTTGGAAGAATATCCTTAAAACAGATAAGATTTCTGTTGATGATAATTTCTTTGATATTGGTGGAGATTCTATCCTTGCAATTAATATGCAAATAGAGGCTTTGAAATATGGCTTGGAATTTGAGTATGCAGATATATTTAACTTTCCTACTATTAGACAATTATCAAAGAAATTGCCAAGCCCTGAAGAACATTTTATGGCAAATTATGATTATTCTAAAATCAATAATCTTTTAAAAGCAAACTCTATTGACAACTTGGATAAAATTGAAAAGTATAGTTTTAGAAATGCCCTTATAATAGGAAGCACTGGATATTTAGGTGCTCACATACTACATTCGTTCTTAATACACGAATCAGGTACAGCTTATTGTTTAATCAGACCAAAGAGCAATATGTCTCCAGAAGATAGAATTATCAGTTATCTAAATTTCTATTTTGGAGAAGATTTCTATAATAATTGTAAAGATAGAATAAAAGTTGTTGCAGGAGACTTGGTAAAAGAAAATTTAGGCTTATCTGAAAGTGATTATAATGAAGTTGTGTCTAATGTTGATGTTGTTATCAACTCTGGTGCTATTGTTAAGCATTTTGGATTAAAGAAAGAATTTGAAGATATTAATGTAAAAGGTACTCAATATATAGTAGACTTGTGTAAGAAGAATAATAAGAGATTAATTCATGCTTCGACTATTAGTATATCTGGTTTTGGAGAAAAAGAGGAACTTACGACTACTCCTGAAGAAGAAGGTTCGAAATTATTTACTGAACATGATTTATATGTTGGTCAAAGTATTAAAGGCATTTACAGTACAACTAAATACAAAGCTGAAATTTCAGTTTTAGAAGCTATTGAAGATGGATTAGATGTCCAAATTGTTAGAATTGGTAATATCACTAATAGATATTCTGATGGAATGTTCCAAAAAAATATTAAAGACAATGCTTTTGTTAGAAGACTGAAATCATTTATTGAAATTGGAGCTTTCCCAAAAGAAACTTTAAAGCATGCTCTTGAGTTTACTCCAGTTGATTTATGTGCTGATGCAATAATAAAAATACTAGAATATAGCAGTCCTTGCAATGTATTCCATATATACAATCCGAATTTAATGCCTGCTCCTTTATTGTATAATACTTTATTAGATAGAGGCTTTGAGATTATTCCTGTTACTGATGAATTAATGTCATACATTATAACAGGTATATTGGAAGACAATAAAAAGAAAGATACTATTTCTGGAATCATACAAGATATTGACAAAAACAAAAAGTTCACATATACTTCTAAGGTTAGACTAGATTGTGACTTTACAAATAAATTTTTGAATAAAGTCGGTTTTAACTGGGTTTCTTATGATAGTCTCTATATCAATAAATGTTTTGATTATTTTAAGAAAGTACATTTTATAGAAGGAGATAAATAAATGCTAGATAAAATTTCTATACCATTATTTTTATTAATGTTGTCAGCCTTATCAATAGTCATTACTCTTATATATGTTCTAAGGACAAAAGGAAGATCTCAATTAAAGACATTTTTTTGCGTAGATTTGATCTGTGTATTGGTTATTTGCCTAGGTGTAATGTTTCAAGATATTCTAAGTAAAAACTTTAATTGGGATCCTTGGAACTTTGAAAAGTTTATTTATATAGGAACTTGTTTTTTGCCAGTCGCAATCTTTTTTACAGGATTAATTTTTGCTAAAACAAAAATTACTTTTAAAAAAAGATATCTGCTATTCTTTATAGTTCCTGCATTATCACTAATAGTATTATGGACAAATGATTATCATCATCTTTTTTATAAACATTATTCCATCAATATAAATGAAGGTGTCCCTGGGAGTTATATGATTGTTCACAATATTTATTCATATTCATTATTATTGCTTGGGGTTTTCCAAATGATAAAAGCAACTTCGAAAAATTCAGGTTTCTTTTCAAAGCAATCTTTATTGCTTATCCTAGGAATCAGTATTCCTTTGGTAACTAATATATTAGGAACTTTTAAGATACTTCCTATTACTGTTTATATAACTCCTATTTCCTTTGCACTTACTATGATCTGCTTTGCATTTGCAATTTTTAAATTTCAATTCTTAGGAATTGCTCCAATTGCAGTTCAAATAATTGCAAATAGGATTTCCGATAGTTATCTTGTATTAGATGACTATTTAGTTATGTCAGATTTCAATGAGACTTTTTTAAAAACTTTCAGGTTGCATGATTATGACATTAGAGGAAAAGATATTTTTACATTTTTTAAAGAACATAAAAAATATAAAGTAAACGTAAAGAGATTTCAAAACGCTATTCAAAAAGCTATGGCTTCTAATGAAACTGTTTCTTTTGAAATTCACATAGAATCACTAGACAAATATTTTACAATCGAAATTTCAACTTTATATAACAATGATATTTTTCTAGGTACTTTATTACTATTTAAGGATATTACTCAGCATAAATTAGACATGCAGGCTCTTAAAGATAACCAAGATATTTTAATTGAGAGGGAACGTTTGGCTTCTCTTGGTCAATTGATTGGTGGTATTGCTCATAACTTAAAATCTCCTATAATGTCAATTTCGGGAGCTACAGAGGGTCTTACAGATTTAATTAAAGAATATGAGGAGTCTATAGTTGACAAAGATGTTACTATTGATGACCATTTGGCTATTGCAAACGATATGAAGGATTGGATTTCTAAGATAAAATTATATTTAGAATATATGTCAGATATTATTACAGCTGTTAAAGGTCAAGCTGTTGCCTTATCTGAAAATACTGTTGATTCATTTACGGTTGAGGAACTTACTAAAAGAGTTGACATTCTTATGAAACATGAGTTGAAAAAAGCCTTAATTACTTTGAATTTAGACCTTAAAGTTCCTACTTCCCTTATGATTCATGGCAATATAAATGGTTTGGTTCAAGTTATAAATAATATGATATCAAATGCAATTCAGGCCTATAAAGGTAAAGAAGGACAAACAATAGATTTAATTATAACTCAAGAAAAAAATGATGTTATTGTTTCTGTTAGAGATTATGCTGGCGGTCTTCCTAAAGAAGTTCAAGAGAAACTATTTAAAGAAATGATAACAACTAAAGGTAAAGATGGAACTGGAATTGGCTTATTTATGTCATATTCAAATATACGTGCACATTTTAATGGAGATATTACATATTCTACAGAAGAAGGAAAAGGCACAATATTTAATATTATATTACCACAATAGTTAAAATAGAACTGTAATGTAAGTAAAATTTTACTTTTATTACAGTTTTTTTCATTTTTTTCATCTTTCTTATTGATTTTTTCCCCACTTTATAATATAGTATTGTTTAATACAGAGGTGATATTATGAGAAAGCATATTCAATCTAATACCACTACAGGATATAAAATAATAGCAGTTGATGATGATAGCGGTGTATTAGATTCTTTATCTGTCCTTTTGAATAAAAATGGTTATAACTTTGTAGGAATAACTGATCCAATTCAAGCAATAGAACGTGTAAAAAAAGAACATTTTGATTTAATGCTATTAGACTTTATGATGACACCTATTCATGGAGATAAAGTTATTGAGGAAATAAGGAAATTTAATAAAGAACTTTACATTTTATTACTAACAGGACACAAAGATTTAGCTCCACCATTAGAGACTATAAGAAAATTGGATATACAATGTTATTGTGAAAAAAGCGATAAATTTGACCAATTGCTTCTATTAGTTGAGGCTGCAATAAAATCTGTTGAACAATTAAATGAAATAAATCGTATAAATAATGAATTATCAGATGCTTATAGTGATCTGGAAAAGGCATATTTAGACATGGTTGAAACACTTAGATTTACAGTTGAAGCAAAAGACCCTTATACTAGAGGTCATTCAGATAGAGTATCTGCATACTCTGTTTTAATTGGTCAGCATCTTGGTTTATCTGACTCTGATATTAATACTTTAAAAATTGGTGGCTTATTTCATGATATCGGCAAAATAGGAATTCCAGACAGCATATTGCTTAAAGATAGCAAACTTACAGATGATGAATATTCTGAAATTAAAAATCATCCATCTATTGGTGCACATATTTTATGCAATGCAAAAGTATTTCAAGATATTATACCTATTGTAAAACATCATCACGAAAGATATGATGGAAAAGGATATCCTTCTCAACTAGCTGGTGAAGATATTCCATATTTCGCCAGAATAGCTGCTGTTGCTGATACATTTGATGCTATGACATCCAAAAGAACATATAGAGATGCTTTACCTTTAGAGGTAGTCAAAGCAGAAATAGAAAGGTGTGCCGGAACACAGTTTGACCCTAAAATTGCTAAAGTATTCTTAGATATTTTGAATAAAAATTATGAAGAAATACAAAAAATTCAAGAACAATATAGGTAAATACGGACAAATAAATGTCCGTATTTTATTTATATTATCAGTTTTTTTAGATTTTCATTGATAATTGTGCTTTTTTCCTATCTTCATCTATTCCTATTATTTTTACTTTTACTACATCTCCCACAGATACTACATCTGAAGGATTTTTTACAAAACTATTGCTTAATTGTGAGATATGTACTAGTCCATCATGTTTCACTCCAACGTCTACAAATGCGCCAAAATCTGTTACATTTCTTACAGTTCCTGTTAGTATCATTCCTTCTTTTAAATCTTCAAATTTCAATACATCTGCCCTTAATACTGGTTTTGGCATATCTTCTCTTGGGTCTCGTCCTGGTTTTGAAAGCTCTTGCATAATATCTTTTAATGTTATTTCTCCCACATTTAGCTCTTCTGCTGTTTCCTGCGTTTTTATTTCTGATAATTTATTTTTTATTATAATTAACTTTTCTTTATTTAATAAATCTTCTTTTTTAAAGCCGATTATATTTAATAGTTGTTCTGCAACTTCATAGCTTTCTGGATGAACAGCTGTTATTTCTAATGGATTTTTTCCATCAAATACTCTCATAAAACCTGCACATTGTTGAAATGTTGCTTTTCCCAATTTTGGAACCTTTAGTAATTCCTTTCTTTCTTTTATCTTTCCATTTTCGTCTCTATATTTTACAATATTGCTTGCTAATGTTTTATTAATTCCAGATACATAAGACAATAAAGAAGGTGTTGCTGTGTTTACATCTACCCCAACTTTATTAACTGCGTCTTCTACTACTCCTGTTAAACTCTCTGATAATTTCTTTTGATCAACATCATGTTGATACTGACCCACACCTATTGATTTTGGATCTATTTTTACAAGCTCTGCCAGTGGATCTTGTAATCTTCTTGCTATCGAAATTGCTCCTCTTAAAGATACATTTATATCCGGATATTCTTCTGTTGCAAGTTTTGATGCAGAATATACAGATGCTCCTGCTTCACTTACTATAGCATAATGAACATTGCCTAACTCCTTTATCATATCTGACACGAAGTTTTCTGATTCTCTTGATGCTGTTCCATTTCCTATTGCAATAATGTTAACATTGTATTCTTTTATTAGTGCTATTAATTCTTTTTTAGCTCCTTCTACATCATTTTGTGGTTCTGTTGGATACACAGTTGTTGTAGCAAGTAGTTTTCCGGTTTCATCTATTACCGCAATTTTACAGCCTGTTCTATATGCTGGGTCAAACCCCATTACAGTTAGCCCCTTTAGCGGTGCTGCTAGCAATAATGGTTTTGCATTTTTTCCAAATACTTTTATAGCCTGCGTTTCTGCCTTTTCTGTTAAGTCAGAGCGTATCTCTCTTTCTATTGATGGCTCTATTAGTCTTTTAAAGCTATCTTCTATTGTTTCTTCTAACATTTTGGTATATTGCGTAGAACCTTTTATAATATCTTTATTAATCATTTCTAAAATAGTAGTTTCTGGCTTTTCCATTTTAACTTTTAAAAATTCTTCTTTTTCTCCGCGATTTATAGCCAAGATTCTGTGACTAGGTATTCTGTTTACTTTTTCATTAAAATTATAATACATATCATATGCCGATTTTTCTTCTTTTGTGCCTTTAACCATTATTATTCCTTCTCTATAGCACATTCTTTTAATTTGTTTTCTATAATTAGGATTATCTGATATATTTTCTGCAATTATATCTTTTGCGCCTTGAATTGCCTCTTCTACGTTTAAAACTCCTTTTTCTTCATCTATAAATTCTTTTGCAATTTCTTCTATATTTCTTTTATCATTTTGTTCAAATATTATTTGCGCCAATGGTTCTAGTCCTTTAGCCTTAGCTATTGTTGCTCTTGTCTTCTTTTTTTGTTTATATGGTCTATATATGTCTTCCACTTCTGAAAGTGTTTTGGCATTTTCCAATGATTGCACTATTTCATCTGTAAGTTTCCCCTGTCCATCTATTGATTTAATTACTTCTTGTTTTCTTTCTTCTAAGTTTCTTAAATATTTAAGTCGTTCATCTAAATCTCTAAGTGTCTCGTCACTTAAACCACCTGTAACTTCTTTTCTATAACGTGCTATAAATGGGATAGTATTACCATCATCTATTAATTTTATAGTATTGGTAACTTGCTCCTCTTTTACATTTAATTCATCTGCTATTATTTGAATAATTTTATTCATCTTTTTTGCTCCTTTTTACATTTTTCGAGTTTTTTCTTACTACTTTACTTGATTTTTTCATATACTTAATATATCATAATATTATAAAAAAGGAAAGGAGATTTTATATATGAATTTATCAAGTTTTAGAGCAAGAGCTCGTGAAAAACTATCTGGAAAATGGGGAAAAGCAGCTTGTATAACTCTTGCATATATGGCTATAAATTTTATTTTTAATACCATTTTAAGCTATTCATTCAATGGCCTTAATACTATACTTTCTATTGGTTTTGCTATTATAAATGTTCCTTTAGCATATGGTTTATTAATCCAATTTGTAAAGCTTTATAATGGCGAAGATACATCAGCATTTAACTTTTTTACATTAGGATTTAATAATTTTGCTAGAGCTTGGAAAGTAGCTCTTAATGTGTTTTTAAAATTATTAGTTCCATTTATACTTTTAATAATCTCTTCAATACTTCTTACTTCATTAGGTATAGTCTTTTACTGGACTCAGCCTGCAAACCTTACTGTATTGTTAATTTGTTTAGCTATTGTTTGCCCAGTTTCTTTAATATGGCTTATAGTAAAATCATACTACTATATAATGTCTGATGTGATATCTATTGAAGAAACTGAATTACAACCAAAAGATGCAGTTGCAAAATCAAAAGAACTAATGACAAATAACCGTTGGAAATTCTTTATACTTGATTTAAGCTTTATTGGTTGGGCTCTATTAGCATCTTTAACCTTTGGTATAGGTATGCTTTGGTTGTTACCATATATTCAATTAACTCATATAGCATTTTATAAACATATATCTAAAAAAGAGGATGTTATTTAATTAACATCCTTTTAATATACATAATTTTGTGGATCATATCTTACTCCATTTACTCTTACCTCTAAGTGTAAATGATTTCCTGTTGACCTTCCTGTTGTTCCAACTTTTGCAATTACTTCTCCCTGACTTACGCTTTGCCCTGTTGATACTAATATTTGACTACAATGTGCATATGCTGTTTGAACTCCATTTCCATGTGATATTACTACCAAATATCCATAATCATCTAACCAACCTGCTGTTGTTACAGTTCCAGATGCTGCTGCCATTATAGGTGTCCCTCCTGGTGCTCCAATATCAAGTCCTCCATGATTGTTTCTTGTTCTTGGTCCAAATCTTGAGGTTATTATTCCAGATATAGGTTGTATTAAACTAATTCCTATATCAACTTTTGCATTTGAATTTCCAGAAGCATATCCTGCAATACTTGCGTATACTATCTGTGGTGGCGGTTCTACATATAATTTAGCCACACATTTTTCAACATCTGTGAATTCTTTTAATTCTGTCTCGTATTTTTCTACAATTCCTAACTCTTCTTTGTTATCACTATCTTTTTCCTTTAATTCCGCAATAACTTTTTCTGCCTCATTAAATGTCGCCACATAAGCCTTTTCCTCTTTATCATCTGTTATTGCGTAATATTTATAATATGCTGTCCCATCTTCTATAGCTTTTGCATAAATTTCTTCGTCGTTACAATTTACATTTTTCTTTAAAAGGCAAAGCTTATATTCTGGCATTTGGTCAACTTGAATAAATGCAACATTTGATTGTTCTTCTGCATTTATATATTTATTTATCTTTTTTTGCATATTACTTTTGTTATCTGTATATCCAACAAATTCCCCATTTAATGTTACTGCATATGTCGGTTTGTAGTAAAAAAACACAATACTACCAATAAAAATAACCGCTAATGCCACTAAAACAAGAATTTTTATTGTTTTTCTTGAGTATATAGCTACATTTTTTAGTATATTAATAATAAACACTCTCCTATCATTATAATCTGTATTATTTTATACCATTTTTATTTATTTTACAATAACAACTTCAACTTGAATTCTTTCTTTTACGTGCTTACATAGTGTTTTACTGTCTTTTCCTCATTTTTATACTGTTTTTCTTCCATTTTTATTCAATTTATTGTATAAAATGGATATTTAATGTTCATAATATCTTTATATTACTTATGAAAGGAAGGGTGAAAATGCCAAATTTAAGTCAAGTAGAATTACAGAATTTAAGACATTTGATAGGAGCACACGAAACATCTTATCAAAAACTAAACACATATGCCTCACAAGCAGTAGACCCACAAATTAAGCAAATTTTTACAAAATCAGCTCAAGATGCATTAAATACTAAACAAAAATTAATGTCATTTTTAAATGGATAGGAGGATTTTTTAATGGATGAAAAAACAATGGTTAACGACGTTTTAGACGGAGTAAAAGCAAGTCTTACAACATATCAAGGAGTCATTTCAGAAGCAGAAAATATGCAATTAAGACAAACTATACAACAAATACGCAATAGTGATGAAAGCTTTCAGTACGAGCTATTTAAAATAGCACAAAACAAAGGCTATTACAAACCTGCTCAACCAGCAACAATAACAGAAATACAAACAGTAAAAACAGAACTTCTCAATTAGGAACAGTCCCTAATTGTTCCATTTGCACAATTTTGGACATCCTTGTTTAAGAGCAGTCATTCTGTGTACTGAACTGCTCTTATTTACATATAACTCAATTTGTTTATTCTATTATTTCTAATTCCGCAAATTTTGCCATTAACCTTTTATGTCCTACTTTATCAAACTGTATGTCTAACTTATAATCTTCGCCTTCTTGTTCTATTTTATTTATGGTTCCTTCTCCAAATTTTTTATGATAGATTCTTTGTCCTTCTTTATATTTAGTTATATCCACTTGTCTATCACTTGCCTTTTTATTTAATGAATTTAAAAAGCTCTCTGCCGTTCTAAACTGAAATGCCCCCACTTTTTCTTTAACTTCCGGTATTTTCTCTACATTGTCAAATTTATATGTTTTAACTTTTCCTGCATAATTTGTTCCATATTCCCAACCATAATTTGAGTCTTTAAATGAATTATTATCTTCATTGTCTATTTCTTCATAACCGTCTAATAAATCTTTTGGTATTTCTTTTAAAAATCTTGACATCTGGTTGTAGCTTGTAGAACCAAATATTGTTCTTCTTTTTGCACAAGTCAAATATAAATACTGCATTGCTCTGGTTATTCCAACATAGAATAATCGCCTTTCTTCTTCTAATTCTTTAATTTCTCCTATTGATTTATATCCTGGAAATATTCCTTCTTCCATTCCTACTAAAAATACCACTGGAAATTCTAGCCCTTTTGCACTGTGCAAAGTCATTAAAGTAACGGTATCTTCGCTTTCTTCCATATTATCTATGTCGCTTGTTAGACTTATACTTTCTAAAAATTCTGCCAATGTGTTTTCTGCCATTTGCTCCTCGAACTCTATTGCTACTGTTAAAAATTCCTCCAAGTTTTGTATTCTACTTTCCGCTTCAATTGTATTTTCATTTTCTAATGCTTTTACATATCCTGTTTTATTTAATGTCAATTTTATTAGCTCTGATATAGGAATTTGGTTTACTTGCTTTCTTAGCTCTTCTATTACTTCCACAAATTGTATGCTATTTGCCTTTACCCTATTTAGCTCATATTGTTCTGCATATTTTATTATTTCATACATTGACTTACCTGTTTTATCAGATATATCTTGTATATTATCTAGGCTTGTTTTTCCTATGCCTCTTTTAGGTTCATTTATAATTCTTTTTAGTGATAAATTATCTGAAGTATTAAATATTAATCTTAAATATGCAATTATATCTTTTATTTCTTTTCTTTCATAGAATTTTAGTCCTCCAATAATTTTGTATGGAATATTTTCTCGTCTGAATATATCTTCTATTGCCCTTGATTGTGAATTCATTCTGTACAATATTACAAAATCAGATAATTTTAAATATTCTTCCATTTTAAGCATATTTATTTGCTTTACTATGTATGATGCTTCATCATATTCGTCTTCTGCTTTATAGATACAAGGTAGTTTTCCTTCTTCATTTTCTGTCCATAATTTTTTATCATATTTGTTTTCATTGTTTTTTATAACTGCATTTGCTGCTTTTAATATATTACCTGTACATCTATAATTTTGCTCTAGTTTTACTATTTTACTACCCGGAAAGTCTTTTTCAAAGTTTAGTATGTTTGTAATATCTGCTCCCCTAAATGAATATATCCCTTGGTCATTATCGCCTACAACTGTTATATTTCCATATTTTGAGGCTAATATAGATACTAACATAAATTGTGCTTTGTTTGTATCTTGATATTCGTCTACAAGTACATATTTAAATTTTTCTGTATAATATTCCAAAACATCCGGATTTTCTGTTAATATTTTAATTGTGTAGTTTATAATATCATCAAAATCTAGTGCATTGTTTTCTTTCAATTTTTTTTGGTATAATTCATATACTTCGCCTATTTTTTCTTTTCTAAAGTCTCCATTATATTTTACTTGATATGCTTTTGGTTCTAACATATCATTTTTTCCGTTACTTATTTCAGATAAAACACTTCTATCTGTAAAAAGCTTATCATCTAATCCTATTGATTTTATACATTCTTTTACTAATGTTCTTTGATCTGTCGAATCAAAAATCAAGAATGTAGTGTCAAACCCTATTCTATCTATGAATCTTCTTAATATACGTACACAAATAGAGTGGAATGTTCCTAGCCACATTTCTTGAGATGCTTCGCCCACTAGTTTTTCTACTCTTTGTTTCATTTCGTTTGCCGCTTTATTTGTAAATGTTATTGATAGTATATTCCATGGTTTAACATTTTTTTCTGACAATAGATATGCAATTTTATGTGTTAACACTTTTGTCTTTCCGCTTCCTGCTCCCGCTATAACTAGGCATGGTCCTTCTGTTGCTAAGACTGCTTCTTTTTGTTTATCATTTAATCCTTCTATTAGATTCTGCATTTTTGTTTATATTCCTTTCTTAGAATTATTGTCTATCAGCATTTCTAAACATTGCTTTATTTCTTCTGCACATTGTTTATATGTTTCTATATTGCACCCCCATGGGTCTTTTATGTCCATATTTTTTCCTTCTTTTCCAATTCCAACATATTCTTTCAATGTATATACCTTACCAGTTAATTCAGGATACATATTTAGCACTATCTGCTTATGAGATACTGTTGCACATAATATTAAATCCATCTGCTCAATTTTTGTTTCTTTAATATTTGTTGCTCTATGATTATTCATATCAACACCATATTCTTTCATTACATCTATTGCACTATATGTTGCTGGTTCTCCACTATCTGCATATATTCCGCAAGAATATACTTCTACATTATCTTTTTCTTTTATCATTTTTTCAAGCATATGATGTGCCATTGCACTTCTACATGTATTTCCTGTGCACACAAACATTATCTTCAATTGCTTCACTTCCTATCTTTTTCTTTAGTATTAATATTATAACATTTATATTTTTTATTTTTCAACATATTAGGTAATATTTAATGCTATTATCCCCAATAATAATCCACAAATGTTACCAATTGCTGTCATTCTACCACTATATAACTTATTTGCTTCTGGTGTTAGCTCTCCCGAAACTACATAAATCATTGCTCCTGCTGCAAATGCTAAGCATAGCGCAATTATAGCTTGCGATATTGAACCTATTAATCCACCAAAAAAGGCACCTACTCCTGTAGTTATTCCAGATAAAATTACATAAAAAACTACTCGTATTGGGTTCATACCACCATTTTTCATTGGTACTGCCATAGAAATTCCTTCTGGTTGATACAAAAATAGGCAGTTTAACCTTTTATTTAAGACTAATCTAATATTTAACATTAAATTAGCCTTATGTTTTTTCTTTTAAGTTATTTAATTGTTTAAAATTGAAATATAAATCTACATGTTTATCTTGATGTATCTCAATTCTATTAATAATTACTTTCATAAATTCTGGTGTTAGTTCTTTTAACTCTAGAAATTCTTGTACAACACTTTTTATCTTCTCAGTATTATCTTGTTTTGATTCTTCTTTTTGCTGTTTAATTTCTAGGTATTCGTTTTCTTTTTCCCCTATTTCATTCTTAAATTTCTTCAATAATCTTTCATACATTTCTTCACTTATCTTATTGTTTAATTTGTCTACATACATTTGGTCAATATTATTATTTATCAATTTTATCTCGTTTTCTAGTTTTTTAAGTATTTTTCCATAATCATATTTTGTCATTCCATTTTTTACTTCTAATTCTACTTTTTCACTATCTATTTTTTGAAATAAATTTTTTATACAGTTAATTATAGTCTCTTCTAAATTAGAATAGCTAAAACCATGTGATGTGCAAAGTTTTAACTTTGAATTTCTGCGATAATTATTACATACCATATAATAATTGCCATTCTTTTTTCCTCTTACTCCTATTTTATGTTTGCATTCATAACAAAAAAGTAAACCATCTAGCAAAAAGGTATTTTTCTTTTCATTTCTATTGTAGTTTTGAACTATTACAATTTTTTGCACAGTATCAAATATTTTTTTATCTATTATTGCATCATGTGTATTTTCTACAGCTATCCATTTTTCTTCTGGATTTGGTCTAATTTTTCTATTTTTATAACTTATTCTACTTCTTTTATTTTGCACTGTTGTGCCTATATAAACCTTATTTTTTAATATGTTTTTTACTGTTTTATTTTCCCAAAATGAATCTTTATTATATCTTGATTTATTTGCTGTTGGAATATTGCTATTGTTTAAGTAATCTCTTATTGCTCCAACTTGATTTCCATTAGCTGCCATATTAAAGATGGTTCTTACTATTTTTGCCTCTGGTTCATAAATTATTAACTTATTTTTGTCAGTTGAATCTTTTATGTATCCAAGTGGCGTTTTTCCTCCTACCCATTTCCCCTGTTTTTGCATTGTGTGAAGTGCTGTTCTAATTTTTTTTGATAAGTCTTTTGAATACATATCATTTAATATTGATTTAAAAGGTGCAATATCATTATTTCCATTTGATGTTTCAAAAGTATCTATACCATCAGTTAGAGAAACATATCTAACATTGTTTTCAGGAAACCATTTTTCGATATATTCTCCTGTTTCTATGTAATCACGGCCAAGACGAGATAAATCCTTTGTTATAACCATATTTATTTTGCCCAATTCTATATCTCTAATCATTCGTTTAAAATCTGGCCTATTAAAATTCGTTCCTGTATATCCAGGGTCTATGTAAATATCTACAAGTTCATATTCCCATCCTAACTTTTCTACATATTCTATTAATAATGCTTTTTGATTTGTTATACTTTCGCTCTCGTCATATCCTTTATCCATATCTTCTTTTGATAATCTAATATATATTGCAACCTTGTATATTGTTCTCTTTATTTTTTCAAGCATTTATCCTCCTTCCCATGCTTGATAAAAACAATTTGAATTCAATTTTAATTATATCTATTTTTTCCTTTTAATACAATGTTCAACATATTTATTTTTTATACTATTTTATGCTAACTTTTTGAATTCAAATTTTAGGTTTTTTTATTGCATAGGAAATTTCGTTAGAAATTTCCCGAGCAACAAGGTTAAGTTTCCTTAGGCCGTGCATATTCGCGAATCGAAATGCTACAAAAGTCAAAGCCACTTTTCTTATAAAATCTTATTTTTCTTAATAGTGGAATATTTTTCTAACTGACTAATTAAGAAGTATGATATTATTTTTTCTAACTCATCACCTTTTTCATCAAACTGCACATTAATTGTAGATAAATCGCTCATTTTTCCTCCTGTGATTCTAAATGATTTATTCAATATATATGCTTAATAAATTCTATTATTCTGGCTTTAAACATATATATTGTTAATGTGAAGAGTTAAAATTTCAAGGACACATAACTATACTTTCATTTTATTTTAATAAACATATAAACCACCTCTCCTTCTTAATTTATTTTAGCAAATTTTAAAATTCCTCTATTATATATACATTGGTTTACTTTAAATTTTTCTACCTTAATTTTTAAATTTTTTTAAAAAATTTATTTTTATACAATACCTATATACCGTTGACTCAAAAATTCCAACTTAATTTCGAAATAATTTTAATTTGCCTCCTATTATATATACTTACATTTTTTCAAGAAAAACCGACCAGATTATTAATTTTTCATAAATTTTCCACTAAATGTAACTTGGGTAGGAATATGACAGCTTACGCTCTCATACACCTACCCTCTTTAGTTAAATTTATCCTAAAAATTGCCGTAACACTTGAAATGACTTGATTTAGGCATTTAAAAAATGTCCTATTTTTAAATCTTCAAAACTACTAAAAAAGGACATTTTAGACTCATATATAAATTAATTTTGTTATCCATATTTTTTAGATTTAAATATGGTTTTTAATTTTGGACATACATGATTCATCTAGTGAATTCTTCTTTTTGAATTTCTCTATGTATATTTTTATTTCTACATAATTTCATTGCTTTATCCAAAACTTCTTCTGGTCTAAGTCTTGTAGTATCAATTACGATGGCATCTACTGGTGGAATACAATTTGCTTGTATAAGTTTATTATCTATTTCATTAATTTGCTCAATTGTTTGTTGTAATGTAAGCGTTGATTTCTTATTTTGTTCCATTCTTCTCTTCGCTCTAACTTCAATGTCAGCAATTAAAGCTAACTTTAAATCTGCATTTGGAAATAATAATCTACCCGTATCGCGCCCATCTATAATTATATCTTTATCTTCTGCATATTGTCTAATATAATCTCTTACCATCGATTGTAATAAATCGTTATTGGAAATTTTACTTGCTAAAATGGCATATTGCATATCCATGATTTCTTCTGTTACATCTTCTCCATTTACCACAACTAATTTACTCTTATTGTTTGGTAACTTAAGCTGCATGTTTTCAAATATTTGACCGATTCTTTCTATGTCTTTAACATCTATTTCGTCTTTTATTAAACAATATGATAAACTTCTAAATATAATTCCTGTACTCATATATGTAAAGTCTAGTCTTTTTGCTAATGCTTTAGCAAGTGTAGTTTTTCCTGTTCCATTAAAACCGTCTATTGTTATCTTTTTTGACATAGTTTATTTTGTACCTCACTTCTTAATTTTCCATTAAATTTTCCAGAATTAATCATTACTCCATCACCCTCATAAGCACAATCTCCATCTAAAAGATAATTGTTTACAAATACATTATTATTAACTGTCAGAAAATCCTTCAAATTTTTTTTCTTTATCCATATAGCTTTTTGCTTATTAGATTCATCCTCAGAAACTTTTTCCCTATTTTTAGAGTTTAATGCCCCAAATATAACATATAAAATGGCATATCTATTTACTCCTTTATAAGCAGCATAAAAATGATTATGTAATTCAAAAATACTTTTTCTATTAATTGTAATATCAATATATCCTGTTTCTTCTTTAACTTCTCTAACTGCTGCTTCTTCTAGAGTCTCACCTTCTTCTATTCCCCCAAGTACAAATGATCTACAATTTCTTTTTAAAGCATCAACACAAAGATAAGTATTATCTTCTTCATTTTTTATAACAGCTATAACACTAGTTCTAAATTTAGTTTCGACATTTGGATTTAGACTTTCTTCTCCCACACCTTTAAAATAAGGTGCAACAACTTGTTTATATGGTAAATTAAACTTTTTTGCTAATTCAAAATGTTCTTGAATATGAGCTGGTACTAGCATCATTGAATTTTTTTCTAGGATGTCATTATTTAGTACAATTATTGGTAATCTTTCATTTGTTAGCGGATGCTTAGCAAAAACATTTTCTACCTTTCCTAAATCACTTGAAATATCTATGTAATCATTCTTCATTCCTACTGCAATTGCAGTAACACCATATATTAGTTCTTCATTAGTTATTATTGATGGAATTAATTTTCCATTTGTCAATTCTATTTTAATTTTTTTCATTCTTCATTTTCTCCTTAAATATATTTAAATTAAAGAATCTGTCAAAAAAATATGGTCTTTTTCAAATTTAATATCTTTTTTATCATCTTCTATCTGATTATATATTTCCCAGTAAGTACAATTATATATAGTATCTACGCCAAGTCTATTTACTATTTTATCAATTTCTTTTTCTGATGAACATACTTCGCAATAAATGCCAAACGGTAATTCATCTAAATGTAGCTCTACTTCTCCTTTTTTCCAAATTATCCTATATTTTTCCATAATATAAGTCTTTGTCAAGCCAATTTTTTCAAGTAAATATTTCATTGAATCACAATTTTCTATTTCAAATGTTGCATTTTCTCTTTCAAAATACTTTTTTTGTGTTTTATTAGGTGTTTTTTCTTTTATTGTTATTGTATCATCAAATCCGTTTTTAGTCCTAATAAAAATGCCTTGTCTTGCTAATCTTTCATCTTCAAAATCATATCTAGTTGTTTTCTCAAAAGTTTCTCCAATTAAAATGTATTTATTCTTTCTAAGTTTTTCTAAAAACACATCTACATCTACAATTTTAAATTTTATTTGAATATCATTTTTTTTCAAATTATCCTCCTAGAATTTTTAATATTTCTTTCTCTATATTAAATCCATTTTCAGTTTTCTTAATTACTTTATTAAGAACAAAAATATAATCACATATATTAGCTACACTATCACTTTTCGGAAATACTCCTAAAATATTAATTTTATCTGTAACATTTTTTAATATCTTTTTTATGTATAACATTGTTTTTCCCGAATAAATGCTATCAATAACTAAAACAGATTTATTCTTTAATTTCTCTAAATCACTAAATTTATTTAAGCCTTTTGCCTCGTCCATATGAACTTCCCAAAATATAACTTTATTTTTATATTTATCCAAATCAAAATACGGCATTATCTTAAAACACCCATTTAGTATAAAAATAAAATAATCGAATTGTTCTAATTCTATCTGGCTGAAATCTATTTTAAAAGATTTATTTTTGCATTTATAACTATTAGCTTCGTATTGCTTTTTATAGTTTTCTTGCAATTTAATATTCTCCTTTTTTATGTATTCTTGTTTTATATTTGGAGGTTTACTAAATAGATTACTATATTTATTATATAATTCAATAAATTCTCTATCATCTAATATATAATTAAGCAAATATGTTTTTAATTTATAAATTCTGTTGTCACTTCCTTCTATTTTTACTGCATATTTTAAAATTGGTCCAATTGAAAGATGAAATGTAAAATCTTTAAAAAATATTTTATGAGAGTCCATTGTCTTTAAGCAATAGTCATTTAATACTCTTTTTTGATTTAAAATTCGTATATATTTATACAGAGCATAATTAAATATTAAATTTTGATATTGCGTAGCCTTTTCTATATCAACAACATCTACCAAATTAAGTGTCGGTGGATTAAGTCTGTATGTTCCATCTTTTAAATAGCAAGTCCATCCTGCTTGTTTTAATTCTTTAGCAGTACTCTTATTCTTTGTTAAAACAATAGCTCCCGATCTTCCGTATTTCGAAAATTGAATATTCTTTTTAAAAATTTTATTTAACATTATCATAATAAACCTCATTAACTATACTTGAGCGACTACTTAATGAACAAAAAATAGGAAGTTGATTATATTTTATATATATTTTGACTAATTCTTTTGTAAAGTTAATTACATCTTTCATTTCTGGTGATTTTAAATTGCTATAAGGAGTATTTTTCTTTGGTTGGAAAACTGAATAATCAGCGACAATTCCTTTTTTTGCAAATTTTTCGCATTCATTTATTAGTTCATTATAATCTTGTAAACCTAATACAAAATTGCTCCTTACATTGCCCTTTCCAAAAATATTTACTGCTTCATATAGCTTATTTACAAATTCCTCGTAATTGATTTTGCCAGGACAGGTAGATGTAAATAAGTCTTTATTTGCAATTTCCAAATTATATTGAACTTGCTTTATTCCTAATTCCTTTAATTTTTTTAGAGATTCTATTGAATCATGTGGACATACATTTGCAATTGTATCAAAATCTTGCAGGTCAAATTGTCTTGTTAAGTTTTCTATAAACTCAATTAAAAATTTCCAAACTGTTTTCGAATCTGTCAAATTACCTGCCATAATAAAGAGATGTTTATGTTTTAGCATTGTATTTTTTAACAATTTATCTAATGCTAAATTTGTATTCTGAAAAAATAAATCTTTCTGTGAATTCCACCATTCATCTACATTATTGTATTTATATAAATTATTTAAAGTTGGCTTACATACCTTGTCGGAAACTTTTTTAGGATGTAAATCGCAAAATTTACATTGCTTACCGCAAATCCAGTTATAGCATCCTTCAAACAGTAATAAGGAAATTCTATCAATACCAACTACATCAACATAATCTCCTACTAAAAATTCATCATCTATTTTCTGCTGTAAAATATCATACTCTTTTATGAAGTTAACCTTTAATTTTGATTTATTGTTATTTTGATAAATTTCTAATTTTCCATCTTTCCATCTTAACTCTATTGAAGATTTTGGATTATAGCGACATTTTACTATTGATTCATTTATATTATCACTTAGTAATATCTCTGATGGAATTATTTCAGTTCTACATGAATAGTCATATACTTCTTTGCCATCAGAGATGGGCTTTTTATAAATAGTTTTATTTTTAAAATTAATTTCTTTTATAATATCTGAAAATAAAGAAAGTGGCTCAAATTTCACTCCCTCTTCTAATATTTTTATTTTAATTTTTGTTACTTCTGTAAATCTTTCCATTATATCCTCCATTCAGATCATTTTGGTTACTTTTTTTCTTACATTAATATAAAAAACTTATTGGTATTATCTATATAAATACTTTTGTATGAGTTAATATTTTTATGCTTGTTTTAGTTATATACTAGTGTTTCTATAAAATCAAATACTTGTTTTTTATATTAGATATAAATTATATTTATATCTTTTCATTCATGTATTTATTTCTATATTACATTTTTAAGATTCAAGTAAATATTTCTTGAAAATCATTTTACTCTTATAAGAGAAGTGGCTTCGCCACATGTGCATTTTGCTTCGTGAATATACATGGTTCAAGGAAACTTAACCTTGTTGTATAGCAAAAATCTGACGATTTTTCCTATACAATAAAGAATGAAGCTGAGAACAAGTTTAAAACCTGTCCTCAGCTTCACTATTTTTCTCAAAATAACTCTTACAACTTAAAATATTAAATTTTTTTATTTTTTTCTCCTATTATTTTTGATATATACTATATGAAATATCCTTGTTATCTATGTATTAACCTTATTTCTAATCAAAAACCTTCCTGTTGCTTTATTATTTCATAAAATAACAACTAAAATTTCTATTTATCTGATTGAGTTGTCAGAACTTCTTTCAATCTGTTATCAAATTTCTCTTTGAACTCCAATGATGACATACATTCTTTAAAAATATCACCATATAGAGGAGCACGATTTCCTTGTATTTTGTTTTTTTCTATGTATTGTTTTAAATCCTCAAATTCAAAGCCGTCTTCCAATTCAAATTCAACATAGTCTCCTAATAAATCTATACTATCTAAACATATCTTTGCCTGTTTAATCTTTCTTATCTCTCTTGTTCTATTTATATATAAATATGGTGAAAGTCCTAGATTTTTTAAAAAGTCAAATCCTGCTTGTATATCTTGTAGTGGAATTGAAGCCTCATTCCATTTATTGTTTTCTAGCTTTCTTTTAGACTCCATATTAATTTTTCCATTTTTGTTTCTAATTCTTATTATATACCCAAGTTTATCTAACGAATCAAATCCATATTTTCCCATGCATAAGTCTATACATGTAGTACTTTCTTCTAAAAGTTCTGAAGTATTAATAATATTACTTTTTATTTCATCATCAATCTTAAATCTAATTTCTCTTTCTATCATATAATTCCTCCTAACATTTGCATCCATTTCCCATAACATTGTAAACTTCTTTTATCGTTTTAACAAGTTCTTCATCTTTTCTATTTTTTATCATATCATATAAATTTACAATTTTTTCAGATTTTCTACATAAATTAATTGCTCCATCTTGTGTTATATAAAAATCATTGTTTTCTCTACATTCTTTTTCTTTATCTTTCATTTTTGAAATTGCACTACAAGAACATTTTTGGATATATACATTATGATCTCCTTTTGAATATATTTGTTCCCTAAAGTTTGAAGATGTATTTTTATATCCAAGCTTTTTTATTTTTTGTACGATTTTTTCTATACTAACAAATTCCTTAAGTGAGTCTGGATAAATTTCTATAAATTTTAAGTCTGCCTTTATAGACATTGTAAATTTTATTAGTGCTTCTATGTCTTCTATTTGATCATTTATATTTTTCATAAAAACTGTGTTTATGCAAATTTTTAATGTTGGATATTTAAATCTAAGTTCCTTTATTGCATTCATAACTCTATCATATGAACCTTTTATTCCAGAAATTTTTTCATATTGTTGCTTGTCTATACTATATACTGATATATTAATCTTGTCAATTAATTTACCTATCCACATATTCTCATCTAATAAGTATCCATTTGTAGTCATTTTCACAGTTGCCCTTTCTTCTTTTAGACATAAAATTATATCCTCTAAATTTTTTTTAAGTAGAGGATCACCCCCTGTTAAATGAACTGTACTAATCCCATAGTTTTTATTGATTACTTTATACATATATTGAATATCTTTTGGACTTAATAAATTTATCTTTTTATTTTTAATTCCTTCACTATGACAAAATTCACATTTATACATACAGTCTTGTAGAAGTATTAATCTAATATTTTTTTCCTTTAAAGATTTTAACATATCCGTTTTTTCTTTAATTATGTTTATAAATTTTTTAGGTGCATTTGTTAAAAGTTCTTTTATATATACCATGCAAATTTTCGTTTTGGGTAGTTTCTCTTTGACTGGAATTTCAATAAGTTCACCTGTTCGTATTAATTCAGCAATTGACATTCTTGCAAAATATCCAATCCCCAAACCTTTTTTTACTAATTCTAACATTACCTCAGTAGTGGCAACTTCTATATTAGGATTAAACTTACTATATGAATTTTGTTGCATCATCTCTTCAAGTTCTTTTCTAGTGCTTGTCTTTTCTGGATGTAGTAATAATGGATACTTTTTCAACTCATTAACACTAATTCGATTATTATCTTTTATTAAGTTAGAGTACTTGTTACTTGCTACAAATGTATTGTCTATTTCAATCAAATCTAAAATACTAATATCTTCTCTCGAACTATATACTGGATAATTATCTATAATAATGTCCAATTCTCTTCTTTCAAGCATATCAATCATTTCACTTGTAGATCTATTTACTATTGAAAATTTTATTCCTGGATATTTTGCATTAAATGATTCGATTATATCTGAAACCAAAAATATACAAATATGAGTAGGAACACCAATTTTAATTTCTCCTTGTAGTAAATCATTTGAGTCATTCAGCATTTTAAATCCCGTTTGTAATGTATTATATGCATTTTCCACATAATACATAAGTTTTGTTGCTTCTGCTGTTAACTCTACACCTTTTGCAGTACGGTTGAAAAGCTTACAATTTAGTCTTTCTTCTAATATTTTTATGTTATAACTTATTGCTGGTTGGGAAACATATAATTCATTAGCTGCTTTTGAAATACTCCCAGATTTAGCTACAGTTAAAAAAGTCAAGCATAAATTCAAATCTAAATTTTCTAATTTATTCACTTATACTATCTCCTATTTTTATAATTATAGACTATATTATAATATTTATTTATATATATGTCAATTTTATGCCGAAAAACCTTCTATTTTTAATCTATCCATGTATTATCCCAAACATACATTTGCTATCAGAGATACAAAGAATAAAATAAACTTAAAAATTTATTTTATCTCTAAAATCATTAAATACTGTCATTCCACAGGCAAATAAAATTAGTCTATTTTTGCTAGTATAATAATAAATCCTGCATCTTTCTATAATATTCAATATTCCTTTTACTATAAGAGACCTACTTAAGATGAAAGAGTAGCCATAAATAATATGGCTACCCTTTCATCTTAAAGGACATTAATAGTGTGTCCTAAGTTCGAAAATTGCTACAAATTCATTATTCTTTCCGACTCTTTGTGGATATACAGCAAACTCTACTACAACATTGAATAAGTGATGTACAAAAATATAATCAATTATCTTATCTACATTTGTAACATACTTTATCCTTCTATCATAATAGTCTGTACTGTAATTCCACTTTGGATCCTGTAGAACTCCTCTTGTATTGTAATTTGGATTGTCAGAAGCAAGTAACCAGAACTTGTCCAGTGTGTCACTTATATATATATCACCTATTAGTTCATACTTTCCGTAGTTTTTGCTACTTACTGCAACTGAAAAGTTATTATCATAAGCTAATACATTTTTTAGGACTTCTTCTTTTGACATATTAAAAAAAGTTTTACCTTGACACTTACTAACATCTCTAATTACATATAAATCTGCATCATTTTCTGAAAGAAACCGACTTACCATTCCCAGCATATTCTCGTCTCTTGGATTAAAAACTTTCTCTGGAAAATAATTTAAACCTAATTTCTCAAGGTGATACAAACTATCCGATTTGTTCCGAATAATCATAACAATTCCTCCTATCAAATTAATTGTAATTTACAATATATCATATTTTATATATTATGTCAATTTATACTTTTCTTTAAGTTTCGTTTTTTTACCCAAAAATAAAAAAATAAATATAGAAATTTATATCTATATTTTACCAATTTTTGTCATTAAATATCTTTCATATCCCAGTTGCATACTCTATATTATGATGTATCCATCAATTATTATCCTCCTCTGACTTTTTTATCTATTTATAATAATCTAATATTCTAATATCTTTTAAAGTTTTTTCAAAAGTGTTCTTTAATTTTCGAATTCAAATCGTCTTTATCTCGCACATTTCACTTGGTGTCTACTTTGGAATATTCCTTCTGGGATATCATGTAAGCATATTGCTATTGCAAGTGATAGTCCTAGTTTTATTGATGCTTCAAATCCCGAGCCAATCGCTAACCCTTCTGGGAAGTTATGCAATGCTAATCCTATACTTACTATTATTCCTGTTTTTAGCAGTGTATTTTTATTGTCTTTAAATTTAATCTTATTATTAAATTTTCTATCTACTAATATATCACATACTATCATTGTAACTATTCCAAACATTATTCCTATAAATATGTTTACTATGCCAGTTAAATTAAATGCCTCTGGTATTAAGTCAAAACATACTATCGAAATCATAAGTCCGGATGCAAATGCTAAAACAAAACTTAAAAATTTCTTTGATGTATTTTTAAAGGTGACTCCTATTATTCCTCCTATTGTAGTTCCAAATGTGCCAAAGAAAAGTCCTATTAATGTTGTTTTTAGCAGATTGTTCATTTATAATCTCCCTTCTAAAGGCATTAAATAGATAGTATTCTACTTTAACCTTTTACAAATTATTTTATTACTAATATATTGAAGAAAAATTATAAAAATTACATATAATATTTTTATTTGGTATATGGTAATGTTTCATATCCTTCCCAGTTTGCTAAATGTCTTGCTAATATTACACAATCTTTTGGATTTAAATTTCCACTGCAATCTACATCTGCATTTAAATTTCCTTGCTCTGTTAATTCATATCCTTCCCAATGTGCTAAATATCTTTCTAAATGAGTAACGTCTTCTTCGTTAACTATTCCATCACAGTTTACATCTCCATATAATCTTGTTTCTGAGTATGGTAATACTTCATATCCTTCCCAATTTGCCAAATGCCTTGTTAAAATTAGACGGTCTCTATTGTTTACTTTTCCATTACAATCTACGTCTGCATTTAAAGCTCCTTGCTCTGTTAATTCGTATTCTGGCCAATTTGCTAAATGTCTTGTTAAATATTCTACATCTGCATTATCAACTACTCCATCACAATTTACGTCCCCATATAGTACTGAAGTTGATGGTTTTACTGGTAATGTTTCATATCCTGCCATTCCTTCTATATGTCTCAATATTATCAATGCATCAGCATCATCTATTTTTTTATCTTCATTAACATCTGCATTTACTCTTCCTTGTGGTGTTAGTGGATATCCTTCCATTTCTAATAAACTATTTTGTAGATATTCTACGTCTGCTTTATCAACTATTCTGTCACAGTTTACATCTCCATATAATACTGATAATATTGGTTTAAATGGTAATGTTTCATATCCTGGCCAATTTGCTAAATGTCTTGCTAATATCATACCATCTCTATTGTTTACTTTGCCATCATTATCTAAGTCTGCATTTATCCATCCTTGCTCTGTTAATTCGTATCCTGGCCAATTTGCCAAATGTCTTAGTAGATATGTTTCATCTTCTTCGTTAACCATTCCATCACAGTTTACATCTCCATGAAGCAATGAATTTAAATTTCCTTCTGGTATTTCTGCTTTTTGTATTTGAATTGGTTGTCCTATAGATACTAATTCAAACTCCTTTGTTCCATTACTTTCTTTTGATTTTATTACTGCTGTATTTTGGTATATATCTATTTTACTAGTATCTTGTATATCAAATAATGAATTAACTAAAAAGCAATATGTGTATGTTGTTGTATAAATCCCATTACTATATGATATATTAGGAATGTCTATGCAATTTACACTATTATATTTCTTTCCTGCTTTTGGTAATTCAGTTATACTTTCTAAGAATTTTTTCAACTCTATTTCAGAAATTTTTTCCAAATATTCTCCCATTCCAACTACATTTATTTCTTTATCTTCTAGATTTATATATAGTGTTGTTAGCAATTCACCATTAGGTTTATATATTTCAAAGTCTAATATTGTATCTTGTTGTGAATAATTTTTTATAATTAATTCCTCTTCAAAAATAGATTCTTTTGAATTACTATCTTCTTTACTATTTTGGTCGCATAAAATATTTTTCTTTAAATTATATATTTTATAGTTTAATGGTAATTCTCCTTCTTTTTCAACATCGTTTCTTCTTACTGACACAAATAATTTTGCGTCATTGTCCTTAATTTGCATTTTAGATATCAATATGCTAATGTTGTCTGTTATCTGTATAGGTTGATAAGATATTGTTATATCTCTGTCAGATAATATTTTATCTTTCTTATCTGTCTCTGTAGATTGTGTAATCCAATCTTTTATCATGAAAAATACGTTATCGTATCCCTTTGTTGTTGCATATATGTTTCCTCCTCCAAGTGCTAATACAGCACACGCTGCAACTGATAATATAATTTTTAGTGCTTTTCCTTTTTTCTTTGGTTTTTGTTGTTTTTCTTCGTTTATAGTTTCATTAATATTTCCTTCCATTTTTTCTCCTCCTATTATTTTTAGTTGATTTTCAAATAGTTCATCAATTTTATGTGGTATTTTTCCATCCTTAATATTAGATTTTATATATAAATCTTTCTCTTTATCACTAACCATTTACTTCCCTCCTTTCTCGTACTAACATTTCATATAACTTTTCTCTTGCTACTGCTAACCTTGATTTTACAGTTCCTTCTGGTATATCCAATGTTTGTGCAATTTCTTTAATTGATAAATCATCATAATAGTACAATGTAGCAGTGAGCCTTAGCTCTGGTTTTATTTGTTCTAGAAGCTGAACAAATGAATCTTCACAATCATAAACATCCTCTTTTGTTTCTTCATAACTTTCTGCCATTTTTGATGTTATATCTATTACTTTTTTGTTTTTGTTTATTAAATCATAACAGCAGTTAATTATTATTCTTCTGCTCCAGGAATTAAATGCTTCTTTACTTTCTAATTTACCTATGTTTTGGTACATTCGTATTAGTGCATTTTGTAGAGCATCATAAGCATCATCTTCATTTTTTAGTATTATCATAGTTGTTTTGTACATTACCTCTTTATTTTGCATTATCACTCTGCTGAATGCTTCTTTATCTCCTTTTATGGCTCTTTCTATATCTACCATTTTTCTTCCTCCTATTAATAAGACTTTTGCCTTTGTGTTTTAGTTCATTTTTTTTATTATATATCTTTTATCTTATTAATTGCAATCTAATTATCTTTTTTAGAAAAAAAACCTAATAGCTTAAATAGCCATTAGGTTTCTGTTGTATAATTATTTTATTTATTCAATTTTTTGTTTATCTCTGTTGTATTTTTACATATTACAAGTTTTACTAGTAATAGTTCATATATAACTCTGGTTAATACATTGCCTATAACTAATGTTAATAAAAATGCTAAAAAACTTATTGATATTAATCCAAATGATGACAATGTAACAAATAAAGCAACTATAATATACAGTATTTTTAATACGTTTTCTATCATCATTTTTTTAAATGTAAGAAAATCATACAACCATCCTAGAAATCCTGTAAATTTTCCTTCATTTTTTTTGCTCAAAAATGTAAAATATAATACTATTCCTCCAATTATTGCAAGTATTACTGATACAATTGTCCATATACCACTAGCTACAAACTTTGGTGAAGAATCTAATATTGTTGAACTCACACCGTAACTATTATACATTTCAAACTCCCCCTTTCTTTTTTCTTACATATTACAACAAAAAATTCCATTTTTCAATCTTTTTTTATATTTCATTAAAATTGTACATTTAAACATTAAGTTTAACTAGCAATCATTTGTACTTTTTAATTTTTCTGCTCTATCTGCGGCAATTAGATTATCTATCATTTCATCTAGGTTTCCATTCAAAAAGTCCTCTATTTGATAAATAGACATTCCTATTCTATGGTCTGTTATACGTCCTTGTGGATAGTTGTATGTTCTTATCTTTTCACTTCTATCTCCACTACCTACTTGTGTTTTTCTTTCATTTGCTAACTTAGCGTCTCTTTCTTGTTTTTCTTTTTCATATAAACGTGATCTCAACATTCTCATGGCATATTCTCTATTTTGAACTTGAGATCTTTCTGTTTGACATTCTGCAACCATTCCTGTTGGTATGTGTATTAATCTAACTGCTGATGAAGTTTTATTTACGTGTTGCCCTCCTGCACCAGATGATCTAAATACTTCCATTTTTATATCTGCTGGGTTAAGTTCTATATCCACATCTTCAACTTCTGGTAATACTGCAACTGTAGCTGTAGAAGTGTGTATTCTACCACTTGCTTCTGTGTCTGGAACTCTTTGTACTCTATGAACTCCACTTTCAAACTTTAATCTACTATATGCTCCTCTTCCAGAAATCATAAATGATATTTCTTTATATCCGCCCAACTCTGTTTCATTTTCATTTAATACTTCTAATTTCCAGTGTTTTCTTTCTGCATACATTGAGTACATTCTATATAAAGTTCCTGCAAATAGTGCTGCCTCGTCCCCTCCGGCTCCTCCTCTTATTTCACATATTACGTTTTTATCATCATCTGGATCCTTTGGGATTAGCAGTATTTTAAGTTCTTCCTCTATCTTTGGTAGTTTTTCTTTCGCTTCTAGCATTTCTGTTTCTGCCAATTCTTTCAATTCTGGGTCATTCATCATTTCTTTTGCTTCTTCTAAGTTTTTTTCTACTTTTTTGTATTCTCTGTATTTTTCAACGATTGGCTCTAATTCCGAATGCTCTTTCATCATTACTTTCCACTCATTTTGTCTGCTTATAACTTCTGGGTCGCTTATTTTTTCTGTTAAGTCAATATATTTTTTTTCTACGTCTTCTAATTTTTGAAACATTTTTTCCTCTCCTTAATAAAATTTGACTTATTTATTATACAACATATTTATAGCTTTTTCAATGCCTCTGCAACTTTAAAGTTCTACACTATTGTATATACAATTTAATTTATCTAGTATGTTCTTTTCTCTATTTGTACATGTAAATATAATTAATTGATGTTGTTTATATTTTTGAGTTAAATATTTAAGTATATTTTCTAATCTTTCATCATCAAAGTATGCAAATGCTTCATCTAAAATTATAGGCATTTTTTCTTTAGAAATTTCTTCTATCATAGATATTCTTAGAGATAGGTATAATTGATCTATTGTGCCAATGCTCAATCTTTCTGCAGGTATATATTCTCCATTTTGAATCTCTACAATTAATCCGTTTTCATCATTAACATTAATATTTGTGTATTTTCCATTAGTTATATTTTTTATATTTTCTGATAAATTAAATGTAAATTTAGGTGTAATATTTTTTTTCATTTTTTCATATGCTTTTTCTAAAAAGTCTTTTACTAAATTAATTTCATAGTTTTTCTGTTCAATTTCTTTTAAGTGCTCATGTATTGTTGCAAACTCTTCTTCTAATTTTATTAAGTCTTCAAGTTTATTTACTATACTTTTTTCCTCTACTTCTAATGTGTTTAATTTTATTTTTTCTTCATTTATTCTGCTTGTTATTTCTTCTAAATCATTTTTACTATTTTCTATGTCGTATAACTCAATATTATATTTATTTTTTATTTCTTCTTTTTCTTTTTCTAAATTATCTTTTTCTCTTTTTATATCTTGTTCTATATCATTTTTCTGCTTTTGTAAAAAGTCAATTTTTGTATTTAACAAATCAATTTTATTTTTTTGTAAATCCTTATTTCTTTTAATTTTGTTTATTTTTATTATATATTCTAATACTAATGTACATGTTAATACTGTTAAAATAATATATGTAATATATTTGTTTTTTAACGCTATTATACTAATAGCCATTAAAACAATCATTATTGCATTTATTATCCAATACCATTCATTTTTATTTTTCTTGTTTCTTGATATATTTGTTATTTCTTCTTTTTCTCTCTTCAAATTTTCTATTTCATCTTGCTTTTCTTCTTTAATTTTATTTTTATAATTAACCTTTTCACTTTCTATTCTTATTTTTTCACTTAATTCACTTATTTTTTTTATTAGCTCTCTTCTTTGCTCTTGTCCTTGTATTTTGTTCTCTAAATCTTTTTTCCTTTGTTCTATTGTTATTTTTTCTTGTTTGTACAAATTTAACTTTTCTAACATCTCTGATATATATTTAATTTTACTTTTTAGTATATTTATTGGCTTACCTTGCGTTCTTTCTGTCCCAACTTCTTCTAATTGTTTTTTATTTAATTTTTCTTTTGCTTTATTATAAGATAAATTTGAATCTCCTGTTCCCGCTATGTTAGCTATTTTTTGTACCAATACATTTTGTTGTTGTTCATTTAATTTGACTTCTTGTTGACCTGACATTATTGTTGATGTAAACATATTCTCGTCTAACCCCACCTGCTCTAAAAAAAATTGTGAACCTTCTTTTTTATCCATATTAAATTGTTTTGTTATATCTTCTAGATTATCATTATATATTTTAGCATTTTTTTTATTAAAGTCTCTAAAAATTTCATATTTGCTTCCATCATCCAAAATGTACTTAATTTTCCCAGAAAATTCTTCTCCACTCCATGGTTTATATTTGTCAAAATCTGATATTTGTTTACCATTTTTATTCTTTGATATTCCATAAAATGCTGTTTTTATATATGTTAATAGGGTAGACTTACCACTTTCATTTTTTCCATATATAATGTTCACATTTTTATCTAAATTAATTTCTTTATTTTTTAATGTTCCAAAAGAATTTATTTTAATATTTTCTATTTTCAAAATTTGTTCTCCTCTATTTTTCTAATATATCTAATCCTATTTCTAATACATTTTCTAACGTATTCTTATCTATATTGCTGTTTTCCATTTCATTTAAAATTTCTTTTACAAATAATCCTTTTAAATTATTTTGTCTAGCTACTGCTGATATGTCTATATCTGGTTTTGTATTGTCTTTAATTTTTACTATTCTGTCATCAATATTTAACTTATATAAATTATAAATATTAATTTCGAATTTTCTTTTTCCTATTAAAATTACTTTATATAAAATATTTTCTTCTAATTGCAAACTGTTCAATTTTTCTACTAATTCTTCTTTATCATTTATATTTGTTACTTCTACATTAATTTCTTTTAATTCTTTATTATCTACAGGAATAAACTTTAGATTAATTTTATCTTTTTCCAATTCTCCCACTATCATTCCATGTTGTCCTAATTCGTCAAATCCTAATGATATTGTAGAGCCTGGATAAACTATTCTTTGATTTTCTTCTGTATTATAGTTCAATTTGTGTATATGCCCCAGTGCAATATAGTCAAAACCTAATTCTTTTAACATAGACTTTTTCATTGGATTGTATTCTACATTTTCTAATGATCCATCTACGGTTCCGTGTACTACCAAGATGTTCAATTTGTCTTTATTATTTATTTTTATTTCATTTACTTTTAAATCTTTACAATAGAAGTCTGTAAATGCAATACCATATATATCAGCATCTGAAGTTTCATACACTTTTTGGTTTTGAGAAAATATTATTACATTTTCTGCCCATTGAAATGTTTTATAATAAGAATTATTTATATAAGGGTCATGATTGCCTGGTGAAATGAATACTTTCGTGTTAGGAATTTGTTTAAATAAGTCATTTATGTATTCAATTGTTGATTCTCTTATTTGTTCGTTTTCGTATAAATCACCTGCCACAAATAAAAACTTAATATTATTTTCTTTTATATAATTTATTATTTTTTTTAGTGCATCTCTTTGCTCTATTCTGCGTATTTCTCCCCAATTGGTTCTACTATTTAAAACTACAAATGGCGCATCAAAATGCATATCTGCTATATGTACAAATTTCATATTGCCTCCTTTATACAGAACAATTGTACTCCATATTTATTATATTGTCAATAGAAAAAAGCATTCGTTTTGAATGCTTTTCATTTATGAATTTTTATTTGATGTATCTGAGCCTTCGGTTCCAAACAGTTCGTCAAACTTTGCTTCTAATTCCTTTTGTATATCATACGAAAAGTCGTCAGAATCTGGTAGGATTGGAGCATCTGGTATACTATTTGTTTTATTTTTAGGTTTTTCATTGCTTTCCTGTTTATTATCATCATCATTAAATAAATCATCTAATGAATCTACTTTTAAATCCTTTGGTTGCTCTTTTTCCTCTTCAAAATATGGGTTGTTTGGATTAAATTTCCTCCATTCTCCTCTGTTTCCAACGTCAAACTCCAAGTGATTTAATTTATATTCATTTAACTGCTTTATCATTGGTGTTTCAAAATAATAATATTTTTTTGCTTTTATTGGTTTTAAGCCTTTTTCGTATATGATACATAAATCATTATCCATTCTTCTCAACTCATCTGGTGTCATCAAAGCTCTTGCCATTATTTGGTCTGATGTACTATATCCCTGTCTAGCCATTTGTTTATCTTTATTTACAGAAATATTATCTCTTGTTATTGTTTTTTCTCCTAATGCTTTTGAAAAATATTCTACCGTTTTAAAAGAGTTACTTCCTAAGAATACGTGTGTATCACAGTTTCCCATAATAGTTTCGTGGGATTTTTCGTATACGGCTTCCAATTGGTCTAAGTTTTGCAATATAACACTAAATGATATTCCTCTACTTCTACTTGTTGATATTTTTTTATCAAAGTCTGGTATTTGTCCTATATTAGCGAACTCATCCAAAATAAAGAATGCTGGTACTTTTAGTCTTCCTCCACTTTTATCTGCAAAATCATATAATTGTTGTATCATTTGTGAGAAGAATATTGTAAGCAAGAAGTCATATGCCTTATGTGTATCTGAAGATATTACATACACTGCTGTTTTTCTGCTTCCTATTGTTTCAAAATCTATTGTATCTGTAGATGTTACCTCTGCAATTTCCTTTGAATCGAATTTACCAAGTTTCGACTGTAAAGAACTTAATATTGAACCATATGTTTTTTCCGGTGCTATTTCTATAGATTTATAATACATTCTTGCAGGGTGATCATATGGCAACTGGTTAATTAAGTCTGTAAGTAAGTTGCTTCCCCCATTTGCATTAGCCGCCCTTACAAGCTCTGAACAACTGGCTAGGTTTTGCTCTTCTTCCGGTCTTACCGCCATAAGGTAGTAAATAAGCGCTTTTAAAAGCATTTCTGCCATATCGTCCCAATATGGATCCGCCTTGCTTCCTTCTCCTTGTTGTCCTTTTACTATTGTATTTGCTATAACGTCTACATCTATTTCACTTGCTATGTGCATTAATGGATTATATCCGTCGCTATTAGCTGGATTAACTAAATTTAATACTTTTATGTCATATCCATTCTTTTTTAAGTATCCTGCTGTTTTATCGTATAATTCGCCTTTTGGATCTGTAAATATATATGATCCAAGCATTTGGTATGCATTTGGTATAGAGTATGATGCTGATTTACCAGAACCAGAACCGTCCAACTACCAATACGTTAACATTTCCTCTTTTATCTACTGGCAAGTAATTATTTTGGGCTAATATAATTCCTTTATTTTTACTTAAAATACTATATTGTTCTCCGCCCTCACTCCAATCACTTGAGCCATGCTCTATATCTGTATACTCATGTTTTGGTCTTGCCTTAAGTATTCCTATTACAGTAATTGCCAAGTATATTACGGAAAATATTTTTAAGGTTGACCAAAAATATTTTGCATATCCTTCTGAAAAAATCTTAAATAATGTTGTAAAGCTTGTCATTGCAGGTCCTAGTTGTTCTAAAAATATACTTAAGTCAAACTTTCCATTTGCCATTGACTTTCCCAATGTGTATGAAAATGGAGAAACTAGTATTACAGTTACAATTACCCATAATACTAGTGCTATAATTATGCTTGTTTTGCTTTTCTTTAATGCAGTATTTAATTTATATCCCATATTAAATCACCTTTTCTTTAGTTTTATCTTCTATTTTTCTTTTACTTCCTCATTCGCTTTCTTTATTATTCCATCTTTAAGAACTCCGTCGTATACAACTATGGAAGAAGTAACATTTTCTTTTTCTTTTTCTATTCCTATTCGCATTGTTCCGCTAGCAATTGTATTCACTACTTCTTCTTCAAATTTGCCAGTAATAACTCTAACTTGTACATTTGTACTCATTATAATACCTCCTATATATCATCACTATTGTCTTCTTTTATCTCAAATGCAAAATATGACTTATATGGTTTTAATTTGCATTTGCCTCTTACCTCATTTGTTTCTTTATCAAAATATAGTACTGGTTTGACTTCCTCTGTTGTTTCTGGGTCAATTATTGATATAGGTCTTTTTAAATTTGGTGTATATCTAAATTCTCTATATTCCATTTCTTTTTCCGAATATAAAGTATTTAACTTTATAGGTAATGGTTTTTTAGATATGCTTAATTTGCCATTCTCTAAAATTCCCATATTTACTATAACTTTTTCTTTTCCAAATGATAAAATAACTAATTTTTCAGATTCACCTGGTTCTTCTACAAAGAAAGTTTTTTTCTTTAAATCGCCCTTAAGCTCTTCTGTAACAAATAATCTTTCAACTGTATATTTAGGAGCATTTTCGGAAATCTCTTTTTCTGTTTGATTAACTTTATATATTACTGTGTTTACTCCTTTTGGATCAGTGATACTAAAATATTTACCTTTTATTGCATCCATTTTTCTTCCTTTCCTATAATCCATTAATAGGTTTGTTCTTTCGTTTTTAACTCATTTATTATTATAGCATCTTTTTTGTATTATGTCAATATATTTATGCCTCCCTTGGATTATATCTTGATATCTTATTAAATTCTTCAAATAATTTTTTTTCTTCTTCATTTAAATTTTTTGGAACCATTATTTTAACTTCTGCTACTAAATCCCCTCTTCCGCCTTTTCCATCTTTGTAACCCTTGTTTGGAATTCTAACTTTTTCTCCACTTTCTGTTCCTTGTGGAATACATAACGAAACTGTTTCGTCTATAGAATTTATGCTTACTTTTGTTCCAAGTGCTGCCTCCCAAGGCGTAATTTTTAAGTCTGTATATAGATCCAATCCATTTAGTCTGTATTTTTTCCCATTTTGTATATTTATTTTAATAAATAAATCTCCATTCTTTCCACCGTTAACACCTTCTTTACCTTGTCCAAGCAATCTTACCTTTTCATTATTTCTTATTCCTTCTGGAATGGTAATTGCAAAAGTTTTCATCTTGCCATCTATTGTTCTAAGAGATATCTTTTTCTCTGTTCCAAAAAAAGCCTCTTCTATATTAACATCTACTTCTGTTTCTATGTTCTCACCTTTTACAGGGATTTTTTTTGTGACTTTTCCATTTTCTAAATTATTTTCTCCAAAAAACATGCTAAAAAAATCTCCAATTGTTGAACTTTTGTTTGAGCTATTGGCTGTTTCCTCTTTTTTGTTTTTACCTATACGTGAATTCCACATTCTATCATATTTTCTTCTTGAAGCCATATCAGATAAAGTTTTATATGCTTCATTTATATCCTTAAATCTTTCTTCTGAAAATCTATTATTTGAGTTTATGTCTGGGTGATATTTTTTCGCCTGCTCTCTATATGCCAGTTTTATTTCTTCATTAGTTGCTTTGGATGTATCTAATCCAAGTATTTTATAATAGTCTTTAAAAATCATATTATGCCTCCCAAAACAATTATGACATAATTATAGCATATAGTCACTACAAAATAAATAGTTTTGCAAAAAAAATAAAAGGCAAAAGTGCCAGTTAGGAAGCATCTTCCCATACTGTCACTTCTCCTTTTTTTAGACTTTTTTGCACATCTATTACTCTTTGATTTTCTGAACCTCGCCATTCTAGTTTGGGATTGTGTAATTCATCTGCATATTGCCCATCTACTAGTACATCTATATAGTGCATTACTTCTTTATCTTTCAAATCCTTGTCAAATTTAAAACCTGTCCATGCCCATAAATTTTTATTTGGAAATTTTTCTTTAAATGTTTTTGCAAGTTTAGTTGTACCTTCTATATTTTTAGGATGCATTGGTTCTCCGCCCAAAATAGACAATCCCTCTATGTGATCATTATTGCAAAGTTCCATTACCCTATTTATTGTTTCATCTGTAAATTCTTTGCCTCCGTTAAAGTCATGTGTCTCTGGATTAAAGCAGTTTTTACAGTTAAAAGCACATCCCTGCATAAATATGGATACTCTTACTCCTGGGCCATCTGCTATATCCATTTTTTTAATTTTGTTGTATTTCATATTTTATCTCTTCCCTTCATTATGTCATAAATTTAATTATAAATTTTTCTTTACTCGTCATCTTTATTATCTATATGTAATACTCTTTCTTTGATTTCCTGTGTTCTACCTTTATTCCAAAATTGACTTCCTATATATCCGCAAGTTCTTCTTGCAACATTTAAAGTATTATGATCTTTATTTCCGCAGTTCGGACAATACCATTCCAAATTATCATTTATCAAAATCTCTCCATCAAATCCACATTTTTGGCAATAGTCTGATTTTGTATTTAGTTCTGCGTACATAATATTATCATATATAAATTGAATTACTTGTAATACAACTTCTAGGTTGTTTTGTAGATTTGGCGTTTCTATATATGATATAGCTCCTCCAGGACTCAATTTTTGGAATTTGCTTTCTAATTTTAGCTTAGAAAATGCATCTATATCTTCAAATACTGGTACATGGTAAGAATTTGTAATATAGTTTCTGTCTGTAATTCCTTCTACTACTCCAAATCTCTTTTTTAGACATTTCGCAAATTTATATGTTGTAGATTCTATTGGTGTTCCATATACACTGTAATCTATTTGTTCTGCTTCTTTCCACTGTTTACATTTGTCGTTTAGTTTTTGCATTACCTTTAATGCAAACTCTTCTCCAACTCCACCATCTGTATGACTGTTACCTGTCATGTATTTTACACATTCATATAACCCTGCATATCCTAGTGATATTGTTGAATAACCATTATGTAATAGTTTGTCTATGCTTTCACCTTTTTTTAGTCTTGCTAATGCTCCATGTTGCCATAAAATTGGTGCTACATCACTTGTTACTTTGCTTAATCTTTCATGCCTAATTCTTAAAGCCTTATGGCATAGCTCTAATCTTTCTTCATATATTTTCCAGAATTTATCTTCATCTTGGTTTGAAGATAATGCTACATCTACCAAGTTTATTGTTACAACTCCTTGATTAAATCTTCCATAATACTTTGGTTTATTAGTTTCTGGATCTACATATGGGGTTAAGAATGAACGGCAACCCATACATGGATAACAATTTCCATTTCCGTTTTTATCTATTTTATATTCTTTCATTTTCTTTTCTGAAATATAATCTGGTACTAATCTTTTTGCAGTACATTTTGCTGCTAATTCTGTTAAGTACCAATACTTACTTCCTTTACGGATGTTGTCTTCTTCTAATATATACAATAATTTTGGAAATGCAGGTGTTATATAAACTCCTTTTTCATTTTTGAAACCTTCTATTCTTTGTTTTAAGAATTCTTCTATAATCATTGCCAATTCTTTTTTGTATTCGTCTGTTTCTCCTAAATACATGCAAACTGATAAGAATGGTGCTTGTCCATTTGTATTTGTCATTGAGTTTACCTGATAATTAAATGTTTGAACTCCATCTTCAATTTCTTTCTTTATGTCTTGCTTTGCGTATTCTTCACATTGTTTCTCTGATAATCCTCTTTGTTTATATTTTTTATAATATCTGTCATAACTGCTTCTTACAAATGGTGCCAAATGTGTTAGGGAAACTGTTGCTCCACCATATGTAGATGATGTAACTCCTAAAATTATTTGTGTAGCTATAGTCATTGCAGTCAAAAATCTATGTGGTTTTTCTATCATAACTCCATTCATTATTGTTCCATTTTGTAGCATGTCCTCTAAATTAATTAATTCACAATTTGTTAAAGCATTTTGCGCAAAATAATCTGCATCATGAAAATGAATAATTCCCTCATCATGTGCTTTTACTACATCTTCCGGTAATAAAAATCTTCTTGTTATATCTGTACTTGTTATTCCCGCTAAGTAATCTCTTTGAGTTGTTACAACTTGTGCATTTTTGTTTGAATTCTCGTTATTCCAGTACTCGTTTTCTCCTTCTATTAGTTCTTTTATTGACTGATCTGTTGTGTTTGATTTTCTTACTAATGCTCTTGTATAACGATATGTAATATATTTTTTTGATAGTGCATATTTTCCAAAAGACATTAATTGTTCCTCAATAATGTCTTGTATATCTTCTACTAAAATTCTCTTTTTGTCTAGCTCCTCTATATAGTTTATAATCTCATTTATCTCTTCCTTAGAAGCACGCTCTTTTGGTTTTACCTCTTTATTTGCTTTTTCTATAGCTGTTCTTATTTTAGACCTATCAAAGTCTACTATTTTTCCATCTCTTTTAATTACCTGCATGTGAGTACCCCCTTATATATTTTGTTTATTTTATCTCTGTACAGCAGAGGATTTCTTTAGTTATTTTCAATTTCTTCTTATGTGATAATTTTTTGTTTTCGTTTTTAATTTATCCCTATAATATCCTATCTTTTTTATAATGTCAAACGCATATTTGTTATGTAACATATGCTTTTCTTTTATTGTTTTTTTAATATTTTCCGGCTATTTTTCCATTAATTTCAAACTGTTTTTTTGACAACTTTTTTGTTGAAACGCCTATTTGCCTACGTTTTTATTTTATATTACAAAATTATTACAGTTTTGTTACAAATTCATATCATCCGAAGGGCTGTCCCTTTAAAATACATTTTTAATATGATAAACATAGTTTTTATCTGCTATATATATTTCTATTATATCCATTCTAATAGCTTCTTCCTCTAATTTATTTATATATATATAATATTCTATTGTTCTTTTTAAATGCTTTTGCTTTATTTTATTTACAGAATCTGCAGGTTCTCCATAATCAGAGTTGGTACGCGTTTTTACCTCCACAAATACATACTCTTTATTATCTTTTGCTATAATATCTATTTCTCCTTGTTTACAACTAAAATTTCTATTTAATATTTCATAGTTTTGACTTTTTAAATAGTTTGTTGCAATTTGTTCACCTAATATACCTAATTCATGTTTTAAATACATATATTACTCCTAACATTTGCAAATGCTATTGCCGGGCATGCTTTTTACATAACCATCTATTTCCATCAAAGATAAAATACTATTTAACTCTTGCATATTTATATTGGCCTTTCTACTTATTTCGTTTATATTTATAGGTTCATATTGAAGATATCTATATATTTTTTGATACTGTTCTGGCATTTCGATTTCTTTTTCTTGCTCTTCAGGTAATATGTAAAAATCTAATATATCTTCAGGTGATGTAATTAATATAGCTCCTTGCTTTAATAGTCTATTTGTCCCAACTCCTTGTTTGCTGTCTATATTGCTTGGTATACAAAAAAGTGGCTTTTGAGCTTCTATGGTATATTTAGCTGTTATACTGCTTCCACTTCTATAACCCGCTTCTACTACTAAAGTTCCCATTGCTAGTCCGCTAATTATTCTATTTCTTTGAGGAAATGTTGTTAAGTCTGCCTTTCTACTTGGTTCATATTCACTAACAATGCATCCACCACATCTTATAATCTGATTATACAAATTAGTATGTTCTTCTGGAAATATATGCTCAAATCCACTTCCTATAACAGCAATTGTACGTCCCTTTTGACTTAATGCACCTAAATGTGCCTCCGCATCTATTCCCATTGCTAATCCACTTACTACACATATATTGTTTTTTGAAAGTTCCTTTGCAAAATCAAAAGCATATTTTTTTCCATATTGAGTACAATCTCTAGAGCCCACAATTGCTATTGAATTTTTGCTTAATAATGTATAATCTCCTTCTACATATATTTTTTTAGGGGGTGTTTTTACATTCAATAATCTATGTGGATATTCAACATCTGTAATTTTTATTATTTTAATATTCAATGCCTCCATTCTTTTTTCTGTTAATTTTTCCAATATTTTTTATCTAAATTTCTATATTGTATTGCTTCTGCTATATGCTCTTTTTGTATATTTTTCGCTTCCGCCAAATCAGCTATTGTTCTTGCAACTTTTAATATTCTAACATGTGCTCTTGCACTTAAATGCAATTTTTCAAATGCATATTGTAATATTTTTTTACTTTCTTCATCTAGTTTGCAATACCTTTCTACTAATTTGGGCGTTAGTTGTGAATTTGAATATATCTTATCTTCTTTATATCTTTTCAATTGAATTTTTCTTGCCATATTTACTCTCTGTTTTATCATTTCTGATGATTCTATTTTGATATTTTCCACTTGTAATTTTTCATATTTTACCGGAGTTACTTCTATTTGAATATCTATTCTATCCAATAGTGGTCCACTTATTTTTCCCATATATCTATTTATTGCTTGCTCACTGCAATTACATTCTTTGTCTGATGCACCATAAAACCCACATGGACATGGATTCATAGAAGCAACAAACATAAAATCACATGGATATGTTAATGTTGCATTTACCCTGCTTATTGTAACAATATTATCTTCTAGTGGTGCTCTTAAAACTTCTAGTGTATTTTTATTAAATTCTGGTAATTCATCTAAAAAAAGTACTCCATAATGTGCCAAACTTATTTCTCCTGGCTTTGGAACTTTTCCACCGCCTATTAAGGAGATTGGAGATATTGTATGGTGTGGAGCTCTAAATGGTCTTGTTGTTATTAGTGGACATTTTTGCGTTAATTTTCCACTTATACTATGTATTTTGGTTATTTCTAGGGCTTCTTCAAAGGTTAAATCAGGCAATATAGATGGTATTCTTCGTGCTAGCATTGTTTTGCCAGAACCGAGGAGAGCCGTATTAACAGTACATTATGCCCACCTGCTGCAGATATTTCTAATGCTCTTTTTACATTTTCTTGTCCTTTTACATCAGAAAAGTCCAAGGCATATTTGTTATTTTTATTAAGTATTTCTTCTGCGTCTATTTTTTCCTCATTTATTACTATCTCTCCATTTAGAAAATCCACTATTTCTGTTAAATTGTTAACTCCAATTATTTCTATTCCATTTACTATTGCTGCCTCTTGCACATTTTCTTTTGGAATTATTATTCTCTTTATATTTAGCTTTTTAGCTTCTATGCATATTGGCAATATTCCATTTACTTTCATAAGTTTTCCATCTAATGATAATTCTCCTATAAATATAGTGTCCTCTAATCCCTGTTGTTTTATTGCTTCTGTGCTTATTAATATTCCAATAGCAATTGGCAAATCAAAATATGGCCCCTCTTTTTTTATTTCTGCTGGAGCTAAATTCACCACTATTTTGCTACTTCTCAATTCATATCCTGAGTTTTTTATTGCTGTTCTTACTCTTTCTTTTGACTCTCTTATACTTGTATCTGGTAACCCAACTGTCTCCCATCCGTGGCATTCCTTTTGCTACATCTACCTGAACATTAATAAGGCATCCATCTAATCCATATAGAGCCATGCTTTTTACTATTGATAACATATTTTACCTCTTCGTGGTTTTTATTTAGAATTTAATTAATTTAGATATTAATAATTTTTATTTATTGAATAAAATAGAGATATACAATTTTTTAATGTATACCTCCATTATAATATATTGATTTTTATTATTTATCAATGCTTTCGACAAAACTAGTCTTTTGTTTTCATTTTTCTACAATGTTTTTATTTACAGGAATACCTGTATATTCTTGCGCTTCTTCTTCTCCATTTAATACTCTTAGCACACCATTTGCTAGTGCTTGCATTTCTTCTTCTCCTGGGATTATTATAATTTTTCCTAAAAATTCTATATATTCTTTTAGACCTTTTACAAAATATTCCTCATATGCTATTCCACCTGTTAATATTATAGCATCTATTTTCCCCTTTAGTACAACACTTTGCGCTCCTACTTCTTTTGCAACTTGATAAATCATTGCATCATAAACAAGTTTTGCATACTTATTCCCTTCTGATATCATCTTTACTACATCTCTTGCATCACTTGTGTCTAAATGTGAAATCAATCCTCCTTTTTTAGTAATTAATTCCTTAATTTCATTTTCAGTGTATTTACCTGAAAAACACATATCAATTAAATCAGTTGCCAATACTTTTCCACTTCTTGTTGGTGCAAATGGTCCTTCTCCATTTAGTCCATTATTTACATCTATAACTTTACCATTTTTATGAGCTCCTACAGATATTCCTCCACCAAGATGAACTACTATTAAATTTAAATCTTCATATCTTTTTCCTATGCTTTTGGCATATTTATGTGCAACTTCTTTTTGGTTTAATGCATGAAAAACTGTTTGACCATATATACCTTTAATACCTGTTATTCTAGCAATTTCTTGTTTTTCATCTACTGTTACTGGGTTTACAACATATGCCTTTTTGTTGTTTATCTTAGCTAAATTATGTGCTATTTGTGCTCCCAATACAGAGGCATGTTTCATTGTATATCCTATTTGTGCATGATGCAATAATTTATCATTTACCTCATATGTTCCGCCTTTTACTGCTACTAGTCCACCACCTCTACCTGAAAACGCATCAATACTTTCTAACGGAATATTATTTTTGTTTAATGCTTCAATTACCATAGATGTTCTATATGGCAGTTGTTCAGATATGTCATTAAACTTTGCTAGCCTTTCTGTTTCATGTGTCAAGCTTTCTTTAAAAACCATTTTTTCATCATCAAAGACTGCTATTTTTGTAGATGTTGACCCTGGATTAATTGTTAAAATTCTTTTCATTTTATTCCTTCTTTCTTTTATTTTTCTCTTTTAAATATAATATCTTTCATGTCTGATTTTTCGTAATTAGCTGTTCCATTTTCTACAATATCTCCACATGGCAAGTCTAATGTAATTTTTGCTTTGTATTTGTTTTTATTTATAACTATTATAAAATCAAAGTTAACCGTAAACTTAATATCATCTGTAGTTTTTTCGAGTTTTTTTATTAATGTTCCATCATGTACAATTTGTTCATCATCATTAGATTCATATTTTCCTATTCCCGTATTACTAAATCTTATTGCTATATTGCCACCTTGATTTCCAATTTTCAAATTTCTAGAATCGCTACGTGTTGCTCCATTATACTTTAGAACTTCATCTACAATAGAATCTTCCGCATAGCTATACATTCTTCCTTCTGAACTATTTGGCATATATGCCTTAATCTCGCCGATTTGAGGAGAATTTATAACTTCAATATTTTCTATACTAACACTGTCTATATACATTTGTTTTTCCGATTTATATTCATTGTTTTTGTCTATATAAAAATATATATCATTATTTTGAAATATGTTAAATGCCCATTTTTTATCTGTTCCTTGTTGTTCTACTCCTTCGGCCGTGCTAACAACTATTATTTTTGATAATTTAAATGGCATATTTTGCTCGCCTTCTACCTCGTATTTTATCATTATTATTGCTATAATTATTAATATTAAAACTAATACTGTAACAGCCACATAAAACTTTATGGTTTGTTTCCTTTTATCAGTTTCCATTTTTCCTCCTTGTATTATTGGCGGAGTGGGTGGGATTCGAACCCACGTGCCTGTTTTCGCAGACTAACTGATTTCGAATCAGCCTCGTTATGACCACTTCGATACCACTCCATTAAAATTATTATTTTTTGCTTCTTAAATATTTAAAAAAATCTTTTAATATTTTTTCACATTCTTTTTGCATTATGTTTGTTTCAACTTCTACTTTATGGTTAAATTTGTAATCTTCTAGCAAATTAAGTACCGACCCACAAGCTCCTGTTTTTGGATCCATTGTTCCTATATATACCCTTTTCAACCTTGCCTGTATTAATGCTCCTGTACACATTGCACATGGCTCTAGTGTAACATACATTTCACAATCTTGCAATCTCCAAGCACCTATTTTTCTACTTGCCTTCTGAATTGCTATAATTTCTGCATGCTGTGTGGTATCTTTCTTTTCTTCTTTTTTATTATAACCCCTTGCTATAATCTTTCCATCTTTTACTATTACAGCACCTACTGGTATTTCTTCTTTGTCATATGCTTTTTTAGCCTGTTTTATCGCTTCTTTCATGAATTTTTCTTTTTTTAACATACTGACTCCCGTTTTTAAAGAATCCCAGTTGAAATATAACAACTGGGATTTATAATCAATGTTTTATAAATTCAAATACAAAGATTGCATTTGGTGCGCCATAGAGGAGTCGAACCTCCGACCATCAGATTAAGAGTCTGCTGCTCTACCAACTGAGCTAATGGCGCATATTTTCTTGAGCAAATCTTAGAACAAGTATTATTATAATGCCGTATTCCAGATTTGTCAAGAAAAATACATTAATTTCTGCTATGGTTATTCTATTCCTAAATATTCATTATATGTTACTTCTCTATCTATTGTTTTATCTTGCTTTATATCTATTATTCTATTTGCTACTGTTTGCATTAGTTGGTGGTCATGTGATGTGAATAACATATTTCCCTTAAATCGTGTCATTCCTTCATTTAATGCCGTTATACTTTCCATATCTAGATGGTTAGTTGGTTCGTCCATTATTAAAAAGTTGGCACCTGATAACATTATTTTAGATAAAACACATCTTACTTTTTCTCCTCCAGATAAAACTGCAACTTTTTTTAATGCTTCCTCACCAGAAAACAACATCCTTCCTAAAAAGCTTCTTACATATGTTTCATCTGGGTCTTTTGAATACTGTCTTAGCCAATCTGTTATATTCAAATCTACATCAAATAAATAGTTATTGTCCTTAGGGAAATAGCTTTGTGTAATTGTTGTACCCCAAATAAGACTTCCTTCATCTGGCTCCAGTTCCCCAGCAATTATTTGAAATAACACAGTTTTTGCATTTTCATTATCTGCTAAAAATGCAATTTTATCTCCATTCTTTACTGTAAATGATACATTATTCAATATTTTTTCTCCATTTATAGTTTTAGATATGTTTTTTACTTGTAAAATTTCCTTTCCTGGTTCTCTATCTGGTTTAAAATCTATGTATGGATATCTTCTATTCGATGGTTTAATTTCGTCTAACTCTATCTTTTCTAAAGATTTTTTTCTTGATGTAGCTTGTTTTGATTTTGATGCGTTTGCACTAAATCTTGCTATAAATGCTTGCAATTCTTTTATCTTCTCTTCTTTTTTCTTATTTGCTTCTTTCATTTGTTTTAATGCTAATTGACTAGATTCATACCAGAAATCGTAATTACCAGGATAAACTTTTATCTTTCCAAAATCCACATCTGCTATGTGTGTGCATACCTTATTTAAAAAGTACCTATCATGTGATACAACTATTACTGTGTTTTCAAAATTAATTAAAAACTCTTCTAACCAGTTGATAGTTTTTAAATCCAAGTCATTTGTTGGCTCATCTAATAGTAGTATATCTGGATTGCCGAATAATGCTTGAGCTAAAAGAACTTTTACTTTTTCTTTTCCTTCTAATTCAGACATTTTTTTATAATGATTTTCTGTTTCTATTCCCAATTCATTTAATAGTTGACTAGCATCTGCCTCTGAATTCCATCCATCAAGTTCAGCAAATCTCTCTTCCAACTTTGCCGCTTTCATTCCATCTTCTTCTGAAAAATCAGGCTTTGCATATATTGCATCTTTTTCTTGTCTAATTTTATACAGTTCTTCATTTCCCATTATAACTGTATCAATAACTGAAAAATCTTCATATGCAAAGTGGTCTTGTTTTAAAACAGATAGCCTTTCTGTTTTTTCCTTTGTAACTTCTCCTTTGCTTGGCTCTAGCTCACCAGACAAAACTTTTAAAAAGGTTGATTTCCCAGATCCATTTGCACCTATTATTCCATAACAGCATCCTTTATTAAATTTTATATTTACATCTTCAAACAATGTTCTTTTTCCAAATCTAATTGTTACTCCTACTGCATTTAACATTTTAAATCCTCCTTGTATTTTAACCTATCACTAATTATACAATACTTTCCAGTATATGTCAAAAAACACACTGTATGTGTGTGTCTTTTAATTTAGCATACGCTTTCGTTTTAACCATATTGTTGCAACTATGCACATTATTATAGAAAAAACTGTAATTATTAAAAATCCTAGTGGTTCTCTTTGAAATGGAAGTTCTACATTCATTCCCCATATACTTGCTATTAATGTTGGTATGGCAAGTATAAATGTTACAGATGTTAATATTTTCATTACCGCATTTAAGTTATTAGAAATTATTGAAGCATATGTATCCATTGTACCACTTAAAATATCACTATATATTTTTGCCATCTCTATAGCCTGCTTGTTCTCTATAATAGCATCTTCTAGCAAGTCTTCATCTTCTTCATACAATTTTATAATTTTTCCTCTTGTCGTTTTTTCCATTACAACTTCATTAGATTTTAAAGATGTTGTAAAGTAAACCAAGCTCTTCTCTAGATCTAACATTTTTAGTAGCCCTTCATTTTGCAAAGAATTTTTTAGTTTATTTTCTGTACTTTCTAATTCTTTATTTATCTTATATAATAAGCTTAAAAATTTTTTTGAGTTTGCATATAATATTTGTAATAAAAATCTACTTTTCTTATATGTTATAACATTTTCTGTTTTTATATCTTTAATAATATCATTATTTTTTTGTGATACTGTAATTATATAATCATCTCTTACAAAAATCACACCTATTGGCATTGTTACGTACACTCTTCTAGTTCTGTCACTTTCTATAACAGGAATGTCTATTATATATAATGTTGTATTGTCATCATCCTCTGTGTCTATTCTGGCTTTTTCCTCTTCATCTAAAGAATATCTTATAAAGTCTTGTTTAATTTGAAGTGCTGCACATACACGTTGAATTTCTTCTTCTGTCGGGGATATCATGTTAATCCAATTACCTTTTTTTAGGTCTTTGGTTTCCTCTGTGATGTTTGTATTAATATCTGTATTATACATTTTTATCATTTGTATCCCCCCCTTAAGAAATTACAGCTGTTATATTTTCTTATTTTTTGTTATTACTATTATTCCCATTATTAATATAGTAATTCCAAGTATTCCTAAAACAACAATTGCAGGTTTTTTGTCTTCCTCTTGAACTTGAATGTCATTTAGCGAAGTATACGCATTGATTTTATATGTTCTTGTTGTTGTTCCATCTTCGGCAGTTACTATTATTTTTATAATATTTTCTCCTTCTTTTAAATTGGAGTTTCCAACAATTTCTATTTTACTTTTCTCATTTTCAGGTTTTGCTAAAATATTTAATTTTTTTGTATTTTTGTCAATTGTTACATTGTAGCTATATATATTGTTTTTGAATTTTGGAGATATGCTTGCACCCTCTATCTCTAAAGTTTGTAAATTAGCATTTGCCATTTTTGCATTATCAATTTTTGTTACATATATATAATATGTTTTCTGATTTCCTGCTTCCGCTGTAACAACTATTTCTATTGTATTCTTTCCTTCTTTTAAATTCTCGTTTCCATATATTGCTACTTTTGCCTTTTCACTGTCTGTATATGTTTCTATATCTATTTTTTCGGTATTTAAATCTACTGTTAAATAATATTCTGTAGTATCCTTATCAAACTCTGGCTCCATATTTTCAATTTTTATTATTCTTAAATTCGCATTTTCAGATTTACTTTCTTCATATCGTGGTGGATTGTAGCCTGGATACTCAGGCTCATAATAATTGTTTTCTTCTTCGTGATTTTGCTCTGGTTCTGTCACATTTTCCTGTGTATTATTTTCTTCCGTAATATTTTCGCTTGTATTGTTTTCATCTACTATCTTTTCTGTTATATTAGATTCTTCATTTTCTATTTTTTCTGTTAATGCTTTTACATTTGTTGATAAAATGAAAATTAGCAGAATTATAACACCTATTACTTTAATTTTTCTCATATTTTATTAACATTCCTTTCTAAATTGTTAATAATTAATATTGCCACTCTTCATTTTGCAATATTTTTTTTGGATTTATTGTTGTAAGCTCATTAATTTTGTTTTCTCCTATTATCTTTCTTATTTTTTTAATCGCATCTAAAATAATTAAATAAGTTCCATTTTCCCTATGCACATCGCTTCCTAAAAAATGTACTTGATTTTTTTTCAATAGTGTTTTAATAGTTTTTTCAGCTTCACGTCCATATAAATTTACAATACTTCCATAATTGCATTGAATCAAGCATCCCTTTTCAATGTATTCTTCGACAATATCTGGGTCTTTTTGTACACACTTATACCTTTCAGGGTGAGCAATTATTGGCTTTATTCCCTTTGCTTCTAAATAATATACAACATAGTCAAAATATTTAACATTTGTTGCTAATGGTAACTCTATTAACATATATCCGCTATTTGCAAGTGTTAATATTTTTTTGTTTTCCAACAATTCTTCCATTTGATTAGTTATATATATTTCCATTCCAGAGTGTAAATTTATTTTAGTTCCTTGCTTTTTCAGTACTTCTTGTAATTTTTCCTTCCAAAATATTAATTCTTGTGCGTTAGTTTCGTAATAATTTAAAAGAAAGTGTGAAGTTAAAATAACATCTGTAAAGCCTGCTTCTTGTGCCTCTTTTAAAATGTTAAAAGTCTCTTCTACACTTCTTGCACCGTCATCTACATTCGGAATAATATGTGAATGTATATCAATCATTTCAAACCTCTATTTATTCTTTAAATATTCATTTAACTGTTCTGTTATCTCTTGTTTTTTATTTTCTTCTATATTCCCCGTTGTTTCAAATTGATAATCTGCCTTTTGATGTCTTCTTGTTGGTTCTACTGATGTTGTTGAGCCATAATAATATGTAGATTTATATTCTTCTGGTTTAATAGGAATTTTGTTTATAATAACACCTGCTATTTTACCACCAACATTTTCTATTGATTTTTTTACTTTTGCTAAATCTTCCTTTTTTGTTGATTTATATGCAGTTACTATTGTTGTTGTGTCTGCTAATCTTGCCAATATCAATGCATCTGTAACTAGTAAAGCTGGTGTTCCATCTAATATAACAATGTCAAAAGTTTTCTTTAATTTTTCCAACATTTCTTCCGTCTTTTCCGATGCTAACAATTCAGATGGATTTGGTGGAACATTTCCAGAAGGTATAATATATAAATTATCTATTTCCGTAGTTGTTACATATTTTAGTATGTCTATTTTCTTTCCTCTTTCATCTACTCCAGATAGATAATTTGATAGTCCTGGTGTTGAATTTACAGAAAACATTGTTGCTAATCTGCCTTTTCTCATATCTGCATCAACTAATATAACTTTTTTGCCTGCTTGTGCAAAAGTTACAGCTAAGTTAGAGGATATCCAACTTTTGCCTTCTCCAGGCATCGTAGAAGTTATTAATATTGTTTTTAAATCTTTTTGTGAATTCATAAACTGTAGGTTTGTTCTTAAAGTCCTAAAAGTTTCCGCTATTGGTGATTTTGGACTTCTTTGAGTTATTAATTCTTTTTTCATATTTTATTCAATCCTTTCTCTTTGGTATTCTCTATCTTACTCTTTTACTTTTAATTTCCACATCATAATTTGGTATTGAACTTAATACTAATAGTTCTGTTGTAGCTTCTACATCTTGCTCAGTTTTTATAGTATTGTCTAACATATTGGCAATTAATACATAAACTGCAGCTATTACAAGTCCTATAAATGCAAATATAACTACATCTTTCATGTGATTAATATTGCTTGGCACTGCATTAGCCTCTGCTCTATCTAATAAATATACATTGCTTATGTTATATATTTCTACTATTTTTTCGCCAAATACTTTTGCTATTTCATTTGCTATTGCTGCTGCTATGTTAGGATCTTTGTTTGTTACAGATATTTCTATTATTTCTGTATTTTTTGCAGAATTAACTTTTATCTTGCCTCTTAATTCTTGTATGTTTGAATCTGGTATATTTAAGTTTTCACACACCTGTCCTAAAATAGCTTTTCTTTTTATCAACTCACTATATGTTGAAACAAGTTTTGAGTTCATTGTTAAATCTGTTGCACTAATAGCACCATCTCCAGTTTGCCCAGATGAAGAACTTTGTGCTAATACCAATGATGTGGTTGATGTATATTCAGGTTTAACAAAAAAATATGAATACCCTATACCTACGGCTACAAACATTAGCGTTATTAATATAATCTCTAACTTTTTATTCCAAAACATAAAAAACAATTCTTTTAAATCTAATTCTTCCATAATTTCCTCCTTAGTTTTTCATATGAATATAGTATAACCATAAAAAAAATATTTGGCAAGATATTTTTATATATTTTGCCAAAAAATCAACATTAACCAATGACAACATGTAATAAGCCAAATAAACCATCTTATGTTTTTTCTATTATTTTGAATAGGTTCATAATTCTATCTATTTCAAAAACTTATTTATCGAGCAACCATTCTAAAACATTTTTTATTTTTATTCCATCTTCATTAGAAACAGGTATTTTATCTGAAGTTAATATTATTTTTTCATAATTGTCATTTATTTTCTTTAATGATCGTAATTCTCTGTCTAATATTTTTGTGTTATTCTCATCAATTCCTTTTAAAGTATCTGTAACCTGTACATATAATCTTCCTTCATTATTTATTGCTACAAAGTCTACTTCGTATTCTTCTATTTTTCCTATATATACATCATAACCTCTTCTTAAAAGTTCAAAATAAACCACATTTTCTAATATATGACCGAAATCTCCTATTTTTCTCCCTAGCATAAAGTATCTAAAACCTAAATCAGATACATAATATTTCCCTTGAGTCTTTAAATATTCTTTTCCTTTTATATCATATCTTGAAGCTTTATATAAAAAGAAGCTTTCTGTGAATCCTTCTAGATACCTTTCAACTGTTCTTACATTTATATCTTTACCATCATTTATCATGGTATTTGCTATATTATTTGCAGATACAAGACTGCCTATATTATCCATAGCAAAATTAGCAACATTTCTGAGCATAGTTTCATCTTGTATTTTCTTTCTTGTCATAACATCTTTTATTATTATGTCGTTATATACACTGCTTAAATACATACTTACATCGTCTTCAGTATCTAATGATGTAGTATATGGAAGTGAGCCTAATGAAATATATTTTTGATATAACTCTTCATTATTTAAATCTTCATAAGCTTCTTTATATTCTTTAAAAGATAGTGGTAACATTTTAACTTCTATATATCTTCCAGATAAAAGTGTTGCAAGTTCACTTGATAAGAGATTAGCATTTGAGCCTGTTATATACAAATCAACGTTTTTCTTTATATATAAGCTATCCACTGCTTTTTGGAAGCCATCTATTTTTTGAACTTCATCTATAAATATATAATATTTTTTCTTTTCTTTTAATTTATCATTTATATATTTATATAATGTCATATAATCTGTTATAAAGTTATACTCTAAATCTTCTAAATTGATACTTATTATTTGACTTTCTTCTACTCCATTTTCTTTTAAATAATCTTGAAACATTTCAAGTAAAGTAGATTTGCCACATCTTCTTATTCCAGTTATAACTTTTATCAATGCTTTATCTTTAAATCTCTTTAATACATTTAAGTATTCATCTCTACTTATCATAAATACCTCCTTTTTCTATTTAAATTATACATCATTTCAGTGCAAAAGTAAAGTTTTTGTACTGTACTACAAAAACATCTATTTTTTTTATCTTTTTTGTATTATGTTTTATACTATTCAAAATATCCAACAAATTATTTTATATTCGCCTTGATATTTAAATTCAATTTCAATACTTCCGTCTTCATTTGAACTTCTTAGAAAACATTTCTCTAAGAAATAACTTGAAAAAAACATTATGAAAAGAGACTGTAAAACATCAAACAGTTTTACAATCTCTATTTTAATATATACATTAAATTAGCACAAGAAAAATCATACACCAAAAATCGACAATTTAAGGCCTGGCTCCAATTGTGCAAACGGGACATTTAGGGACTGTCCCTAATTGAGATATTTTGCCAAAAAATCAACATTAACCAATGACAACATGTAATAAGCTATAAGACTTCAATTTTGGACGGTCCCTAATCGAGAATTTTCTCTATTTCTTGCTCTGTTAGTCCTGTTGCCTCTGCGATTGTCTCTTTATCTATTTTTAGCTTTAACATTTTCTTGGCTATTTCTATTTTTTCTTTTTGTGAACCTTCCATTATGCCTTTTTCAATGCCTTTTTCTATTCCAACTTCTAGTCCCTTTTCATATATTGCTTTCTCATCCATTATCGCTTTTTGCCTTAAGTCTGCTATTCTTTGCATCTTTTCATCTTCACTTAGATTATCTAATTTTTTTACTGCTTCTTTTAAGTTCTCGTTTTCCTTCATTTTTTCAGTCACCCTCTCTGATTTAGGATTTTCCAAAAAATATAGCCAGTCCAATAAATTATCTTGCTCTTTTTCTTTTCCTATTATTTTCGGTAATTCAATTATATCTATTTCTAATTTTTGTGTCAATATAATTTTCTTTCCTTGTTTGTCTTCCATTATTTTCCATCTACTATGATAATCTAACTCTTCCAAATTCTCTATTTTAAAATCTGTTATCAATATTACTATTGCCTTTTGCAATATTTTATAGTCTTCTCCTGATTTTATTTGTCTACTATACAGTCTACTCCAATAATATAGGATTCTTTCTATTATGTTTTTCTTATCTACGATTTGTAATTCTATATTACAAATTTCGTTCTCGTCTAGCTTTGCAATTATATCCAAAACCCCTAATTTTTCATCTTTAAACTCTCTTCTTAATATTGGATTTCTACTTAAATCTATACTATCTATTTTTCTTTCCAATATTGTTTCTAAAAATCCCTTTGTAATACTTTCATTTCCTACTTCTCCAAATAATGCTTGAAATACAACGTCTAACTTTGGTGATAATGTTTTTACATTTTTCATTTACTTCATCCTTTCTTTTTTTCTTTTTTATTTGATAAATTATCACCTACTTTCTTTTTGGATTTAATACATTTGAAAAATTGTAAGACAACTTCTTAGAAAACATTTCTCTAAGAAATAACTTGAAAAAAACATTATGAAAAAAGACTGTAAAACATTAAGCAGTTTTACAATCTCTATTTTAATATATACATTAAATTAGCACAAGAAAAATCATACCCCAAAAATCGACAATTTAAGGGCTACCCCCAATTGTGCAAACGGGACATTTAGGGACTGTCCCTAATCGAGAATTTTCTCTATTTCTTGCTCTGTTAGTCCTGTTGCCTCTGCGATTATCTCTTTATCTATTTTTAGCTCTAACATTTTCTTGGCTATTTCTATTTTTTCTTTTTGTGAACCTTCCATTATGCCTTTTTCAATTCCCTTTTCCATTCCTCTTTGAATTCCTTTTTCTAGTCCAATTTCTAGTCCCTTTTCATATATTGCTTTCTCATCCATTATCGCTTTTTGCCTTAAGTCTGCTATTCTTTGCATCCTTTCATCTTCACTTAGATTATCTAATTTTTTTACTGCTTCTTTTAAGTTCTCGTTTTCCTTCATTTTTTCAGTCACCCTCTCTGATTTAGGATTTTCCAAAAAATATAGCCAGTCCAATAAATTATCTTGCTCTTTTTCTTTTCCTATTATTTTCGGTAATTCAATTATATCTATTTCTAATTTTTGTGTCAATATAATTTTCTTTCCTTGTTTGTCTTCCATTATCTTCCATCTACTATGATAATCTAACTCTTCCAAATTCTCTATTTTAAAATCTGTTATTAATATTACTATTGCCTTTTGCAATATTTTATAGTCTTCTCCTGATTTTATTTGTCTACTATACAGTCTACTCCAATAATATAGGATTCTTTCTATTATGTTTTTCTTATCTACGATTTGTAATTCTATATTACAAATTTCATCTTTATCTAACTTTGCAATTATATCCAAAACCCCTAATTTTTCATCTTTAAACTCTCTTCTTAATATTGGATTTCTACTTAAATCTATACTATCTATTTTTCTTTCCAATATTGTTTCTAAAAATCCCTTTGTAATACTTTCATTTCCCACCTCTCCAAATAAAGCTTGAAATACAACGTCTAACTTTGGTGATAATGTTTTTACATTTTTCATTTACTTCATCCTTTCTTTTTTTCTTTTTTATTTGATAAATTATCACCTACTTTCTTTTTGGATTTAATACATTTGAAAAATTGTAAGACAACTTCTTAGAAAACATTTCTCTAAGAAATAACTTGAAAAAAACATTATGAAAAAAGACTGTAAAACATTAAGCAGTTTTACAATCTCTATTTTAATATATACATTAAATTAGCACAAGAAAAATCATACCCCAAAAATCGACAATTTAAGGGATGTCCCAGACTGTGCAAACGGGACAATTAGGGACTGTCCCTAATTAATGTTATTCTTTTTTAAATTTTCTATATCCTGCATATCCTGCTCCGCCTAATGTGCCTAACCCTATAATTCCTGCCAACGGGTTTGCTTTTTCCTTCTTGTCTCCTATAGTTTCTTCTTTATTGCCCACCTGATTATTTGTTGCAGTTTTAATGATAGTATTATTTTCTACTGTCGATTTCTCTTTAACGTTTACTTTTATTGTACTTGTTTTGCCATTAGACATTGTTGCAGTTATATCCACAGTGCCAGCTCCTTTAGCAACTAGTTTTCCTTCTTCATTAATCATTGCTATTCTTTCATCACTTGATTCCCATGAGATTTTTTTATCTGTCGCATTACTTGGTAATATTGTTGCTGTCAATATTTTGCTTTCTCCCACTTCAATACTTTTTGTACTTGCATTTATTTCTACTTTTGTTACCTCTATATCAGATGGTTTTGCTATGGTTTCTTTTGTGTCTTCTTCTGAATTTGATTTACTACCTTTAGATGTATTTGATGAGTATGGACATACTCCACCTGTGTGCAAATGAGCAGGATTTCCTCCACAATGGTAATGATAACTACCTAAGCCACTTTTGTTTTTGTTGTCTCTATGCCCTCCGCTCGAATCCGTTCTTCCAGAATGTGCAAAAGTGCTTACTCCTATTAATAATATACCTGTAATAATGAATAGAATAAATAAAATTTTTTCATGAATTTTCTTCATTTGATATCGCCCTTTAATAGTATATCAATTTCTTATTGCGAAATTTGTCGAAAGTTGTATCAAAACATAAAAAAATGCAACTTAGTCAAAAGTCACATTTCTATATTATAAAATTTGTTTAATGCATAAGTTTACACAATCAAATTGCATACCAGCATCCCAATTAGGGAGTTTCAAATCGCAGGAATGTGGCAATTTAGAACCGTAGTTCAGAGGATCTATTCCACCCAAAAATTTATTGCCTGTTCTGCAAAAACTTATAAAGTCCATAAAATTTTTTTCTGAAATTGCTATCTTTAACAATTTTCTTGCAGTACTTGTTTGAAATTTTAGTTAACGATTTTTTATCAGACTTTAATTCATTTATAATGGCATATCTTTTCAGTGGAAACGCAACATTCTTTTTTTGTTGATGAACAAAACATTCTGAAATATTTTCTTCCTTAAAAATTATTTTGTCCTTTATGCTATTAAAAAGGTTTAACCCTTTTTCGGAATTAATTATTACCTCACTTATTCCTTTATTACTTTTTTTCCCCCAGAAATCTCCCAATCTTATGTCTGAACACATATATTCCCTATAATTACAGTCATAGCAACATCTATTATAAATTTGTCCACTCTCAAAATAATTATAAAATTTGTCTTTTCTTATTCTTTTTGACCCCACCGTAAGTTCTTTCTTCCAACCATATTTTTTATTTCTAAATATAATTTCTCTATTATCGCCATTTTCTTTTAAAAATTTATCCCAAACTAGATATGATGGAACACCATGGCATATTAAATCAACCAAAACAAACTCATTTCTTTTATTGACATTTTTTAAATAGTTATCGATAGACGCAATTTGGCATGGAGTACCTATTATTAAAGCACTTTTTAGGTTCTTAATTTTTTCAAAAGCATCAACTGTATAACTCTGTAAATATTTAGATCCACTAAGCTCATTTACATTGTTTATGTCATTAATAAAAGCATGTTCAGCCCTATTATTTTTCTCATTATACTTGCATCCAATAACTGGCATATTATCAATTAATGCCTGATTAGAAAGTTCAAATGCTAGTCCACCTGAAGATGATTTCATCAGAACTTCATTTGATTTAGAGTATGCACTAAATATTTTTTGTCTTTCGATTTTTATGGCATTATTATGAACTTGACCACAGTTTTTTTTGCAAAGTCCACAATTTATACATTGCTCCTTATTTACTGTATATTCCCAAAATCCCTCTTCATTCTTCTCTATTTTTATACATTTTTTGGGGCATACCACCGCACAGACTCCACATCCGGTGCAATTATTTGTAATAAGTGGCTCATTACTTACTTTTCCATCAAATATGCTTTTTCTTAAAAAATTTATACTTTTTTTTCTTTCTATTGCGATCTCTCGATTAATTGTTTTATAATAAATTGGACTTAAATTCAGACTTTTATTGTTATACAACCTGTCTTCTAAATTAAATCTACTTAAGATATTTATAATTCGAGAATTTTGTGAAAACTTATTTTCCTTAAATCTTTTTAATGCCACAAATGGTTTATTAAAATTAATAGAAAATAGTACTCCATGATATGAGTCTGTTAATACACATTTAGCATGGCTGATATATTCTACAAATTCTTTTGGTCCACAATCAAATAAAATTGAATCTTTATTAAATTTGTCAATTAAATTATTGGTTGGAATTATTTTAATTGGTACTTTTAATTTTTTAGATAATTCCTTAGCAACTTTAAGGTATTTTTTATTACTTTCTAAAAAGTAACATAAGATATAATTATCCTTGTTTTTATCTTCTTTGATTTCAAATAATTTAATCCATTCTTCTTTTGTTATTAATAGTGTTGGATCTAGCACTATTTCAACGTTTTTATCACATATTTCTTTTATGATTTCTTTTCCTTGTTCTTCCCTTACCGATATATTTTCAAATCTATTTAATAATTTTTCTATTCCTTTTTTTACGCCTTCTTCATATATATCACTTACTCCAAAACTTGGAGCGTATGATATTTTTTTTGTGTCATTATCCACAAAATCCAAATAATAATGTGGATCATAAAAAATTGGAGACCATATTTGATCACTTCCACAAACCACTTTATCTAGGCTATCTGCCTTTTCTTTCAATTCTGTGTAAGTGTCAACTTCATTAGATATAGATAAACTGTCCTTTCTAAATTTACTAAATTTTTCATTTATCTTGCTTATTTCGGAGATATATTTCTTTTGATAATTTTTATTAATTAACTGCTTTAATATAAATTTAATTTTCATATCATATATATTTGTTTTTCTTATCTTAGGTCTGTAATTAATAATTTCCGGAATAACTTGCATGTTTTCTAATTTTTTTGATAAAGCATACGCTTGTAAAACCGTTCCATAATTATTATATGTAAACCATGTCATAATTCCTACTTCTTTCATTTCATGAAATCCTTTCTTACTGATTTAGATAAATCAGCTAACTCTTTTCTGTACATGAGAATTATAATAGTCAAAACAGTAGTAGCTATTATTTCTGCAATTAAAGTTTTTAAGCAAATAGCACTAATACAAATTACTAAAATTAGCAGATATGATGTAACATCTTTTTTCAGATTAATCTTTAATACCATGTACTTTTTCATAAATATAAGTCTTAATATCCAAACAATTACATATGATATACAAGTCGCAACTGCTGCGCCATGAGCTGCCATACTAGGTATTAGCAAAAAATTTAAAATAATATTCGTCATTGCCCCAATTGCTGTAGACTTGGCATACATTTTTGAGTCTTTATTTGCAGCATATATAGAACCCAGAAAACCTGCTAGAGCTCCAAATAAGATTGCTAGCAAAAGAAATGGTACATATTTCCATGCAATAAAAAATTCTTTAGCAAACAATATTCTTGATATAACCTTCAAAAAGATTAATATTAAGCATACCGTAAATATTATTATAATATTATATATTTTGTACATATTTGAAAAAAATTCCACTGAGTTCTTTTTGTTATATTCTTTTATTGCAGAAATTTGCCATGCCTGTGAATATATTGCTTGCACAAATTCAATAATTGTAGGAATTTTGTATGCAACAGAATAAATACCTGTGATATCTAAATCATAAAATAGTAATAGTATATATTTATCAGATGCATTATTAATCCACCAACTTATAGAGTTTAGCACAAAATTTTTACTATATTTTATCATTTCTTTCTTTAGTGTCGTATTTTTTTCATCATTCCCCACAACTTTATTTTTTTTCAAGTTATAAATATAGATAATTATTACAATAATATCACTTACTATTAGTGAAACATAATATCCAACTACCGATAGCTTCAAGTATAATAACAATAAACAATTTAATAGTATTAAGGTAATAACTCTAATAACACTTGCCCATCCTATTATTTTAATTCTTTCTAACCCTTTTAAATAATAAGTTAGTAGCGATGAAACTGTATATACTAAATAATAAATATTAAAGATAATTAATATTTTTAATTCAATTCCTATTATCCAAGCTACAATAGATGCTATCAATAATAATATATATCCTTTAAATGCAATATTAAGAGAGTTTAATAGTATCTGTTTTCTATTGGTGTTTTCCTCTATTGTAAACCTTATTATTGCTTCTGTAATACATAAAGTTAATATAGGCATTGCTAAATTCACTGTAGTAGTTATCATATCTATAGTGCCATATTCTTTTGATGTTAAAATACTAGTATATAAAGGTAGCATCAAAAACATTAATAATTTTGTTATAAAATTACTAATTGTAAAAATGCTTAAGTTTTTCAGAAAATACTTATATTTCACTTCTTATGTCCTCCGAGTTTCTTTATCCACTTAAAACAATTTATACCAAAAATTCGATGAAATGGTTTAGTAATATTACTAATAATTAGTTGTTTTTTTGGTACCCAGGATTTTAAAAACCAATGTATACTTTGTGTATTTTTTGTTTTATTCAATCTACCCGTAGCAGCCTCTAATGGATTAAAAAAATCTATAGGATAAATTGCTACATCATTAATCTTTTCATAATTTCCATTTAATTCAAATCCATTTTTTCTAAATACTCTGCTATTTATTATAGGGCACGGAGTCATATCCATCTTTCCGTCTTTACTTAAGAATTTTTTGTCATTATAATCATCTAGCATCTCCTTGATAATCCAATTTTTTTTTGTAGCTCCAAATCCTAGTCCCGTATTAACAGTATTTTCCGTCTCCAGTCCAAAAAAAGCTTCATTACTTAATATATCATTGTCGAATTTCTTTATAACTTCCACATCCACGTCAAAGTATATTCCTCCATTATGATAAATTATATATAACCTAGCAACATCTGTAAAAAAAGCATATTTTTTATTTAAATATGCTTCTTTGGCATAATTGTTAAAATTTATATCAAAATTTTTTTCATTCCATTCTATGATTTCATAGTCTGGAAAATATTTTTTCCATGATTTTATACATCTTTTGGCCTTTGTAGGTAGTTCATTTCCTCCAAACCAACAATAATGAATTTTTTTTTCAATCATATTTTTTCTCCTTTTTGTTAAATAAACTGATTATCACTAATGGAAGTATTGTACCAAAGAGTCCTTGTAAAAATATCTGTCCATTATAAATTACTGGTATACATGCTAATTTTACTATAATAATATAGCAAATAAATTTATCAAAATAATTATCTATTTTTTTTATTTTAGATTCGCATTTTACAGTTATTATAGTAAATAATGAAGCTATTAGCGGTGCAAATATCTTTCCAAATAAAAACATAGACTGCCCTAGCGATGGCACTATTTGGCTATTATATTCATCATTTATGTAGCTGCAAAAAACTGTTGTACTCGTTTGCATATTAACAAAAAAGGTTTTAAATAGTGGTATACTTCTTAAAAAATCCCCCATAATTATTTTTAAAGGGTTTTCTACTTTTAGTTTTAATGAAACTGCCACATTGTAAACTCCCGTAAAATACACTTGCAATGTATTAGCAATGTTATAAGCCGTTTCTTTATAGTTGTAATCTGATATTTTTTCACTTATTAATCCATAGAAAAAAATCAGTCCTACTGTTATGCTTAATATAGTATATATTTTTTTCTTATTATCCGGATAAAATTCAGTTAATAATAAAAAATAAACACAGGCAAAATATAAATTTTGTGCAAGAGTATCATCACTGATTAAGCTTCCAATTAGAATAATGGCTAATGATGATATAAATTTAAACTTACTATTCTTCTTATTTTTAATGGCTAATAATATAATAAAGATTATAACTTCTTTAATAATTTTAATACACCAACTTATCATATAAAATATTAACTTAGGCATAGAATTTAAAGAAAAATTATATTTTTTTTGCCATTGTATTAGCTCTGAATTTGATAACACTCCAAACTTAAAGCTATTTAATATTTGAGGATATCTAAAGCAGAAAAGCGTACATATAATTATTAAAAATAATATTATTAACTTCATGTTTTTATTAACTTTAAATTTAATGTTTTCATTGTTCTCCGATTTCTCTGTACTTTCGTTCCATTTACCGGCATTGATGTTTTTATTTTTTGATAGAAAAGATAGTATAAAAAAAACAAATATAAATTCATAAATCATGAATAGAATAGCTGTATTGTAATCTAACTCTGAACTTTTCGTCGAAAAATAATCTCCAATTGCCATAAATGCAGGTGCAACGGACATCCTAATAAAATATGAAACTATGATAATAAATGAGCCTATATACATCACAGAATTTTTATTTGCTAAAAGATACACCGATAGTCCAAATATTAAAAATAATGGCAACAGGCATAAATATCTACTTTCAATTGTAGAATTACAGCATAAAACCACAAAAAATGAAATTATGGAAATAAAAATCATCGCTATTAGAAATATATTTTTTATTTTTTTATCTAGCATCTTTTATTAGCTCCTTATATTTTTTTACTGACTTACTCGCAATAATATTCCAAGTTAAATTGTTCTCTATATATTTCCTAGAATTTTTACCAAATTTAAAAAAATGTTTTGATTCTTTCTTTAGTTCATTAAGTATTGTACTAACTTCATCTGGAGTCGAACAAACAAGTCCACACTCATTACTCTGAACAATACTTCCAAATGTAGTCCCCTCACTTACTATAACCGGCATTCCTAAGGCCATTGCTTCCATTATTCCCAATGGTTGTCCTTCAAGTCTCGAAGTTTGTATAAAAATATCATTTTTAATAATTTCTGCTATTTTTTGATTATCAAATACTGGTCCATGAGCTTTTACCACTCTTTCTAGATTCCTTTTCTTTATCATTTCTCTGATATGATTTTCTCCCTCATTTCCTGCTCCGTAAAGATTGACTTCTATTTTATTTATTATCATGTTCTTATAGGCTTTCTTACATCCATCTAATAAAATATCTAACCCTTTATGATATACAGCATATCTTCCCACGTAAACTAATTTAATGCAATTTTCTGAGAATTTTTCTTTTTTTAAGCTTGGTGTATATATACCATTTCCCATAATAAAACTATCATTTTTAAAATCAGATGACATTTTTTGCTCTATTTCAGATAAATATTGGATAGCTTTAGCCTTTTTTATAAATCTATTAAATAGCACTAAATTTCCAAATACTTTTTTTATTTTTTTTATTTTTTGGGCATCTTTAGTTAAAGAGCCGTGCGGAATTATAATATATGGAATATCTTTTTTTAATATTTTGTTATATATACTTATATATTGTGAAATATATATTCCATGAAAAACAACTAAATCGGGACAGTTAAACGGTTTTGGCAAATTATCAATATTTTTATTAATTTCATTATAGTAAAACACGTTTTTTTCTGACTTTAGTCTCTCTATTGGGGTATTATTGCAATTCAGTAAAGCTACTTTGGCAAATTTGCTTTGGTTTATAAAATGTTCCGGCACAACATTTGATATACCACTTGTTTTATTATTTGTTATTGAACATACATGTAATAAATTCATATATTAATTCCCTTCTATTATTTTAACTATTTGATTATATGTTTTTTTTCTATCAAATTTTTCTTCTGCTAATTTTCTGTTATTGTTTCCTAATTCTTTTCTTAATTTTTTATCTTTTATTAAAATTTCTATTTTATTTGCTATATCTTGTTTGTTGCTATTTTCACAATTATACCCAATATTATATTTTTCTACGAGATTCCTATATTCTAAATTTTCTTGAGTATTTATAACCGGCAATCCAGCTGCTGCATAATCTCCTACTTTGTTTATTATACTTTGTGCTGCTCCATGTGTTATTGGGTTTACAGCAATATCACATGAACATAAAGTTCCTACCATTTCTGGATATTCTAGTCTTCCTGTAAATTCACAATTAATATTCTTATCTTTTGCATAAGCTTCAAACTGGTTTTTTAAAGGACCACTTCCCATTACTAGAAAATTCAAATTATTATATTTTTCTTTTAATAATTCTAAAGCATCAATTATAGTTTTTATATTATAGCTATGTCCTAAAGTTCCTATATAGGCAATCCTAATAATATTATCATTATAATGTTTAATATTCTTCTCTTTACATTTATCAAAATATTCTAAATTTGTACCTAAAAATACAGTTAGTTTGTTTTTATATTTTTTATTAACACTTGTTGCTCTATCTCTATATGTATCAGATACTGCAATTATATCATCTGCACATTTATATATATAGTTAGCTTGTCTTTTCATTGGATAAAAGATTGCGTTACTTAATAATGGAATTTTAAACACCATTTTAAATGCTTCTGGCCATAAATCTTGTATGTCTATTACAAATCTAACACCATTTTTTTCGGCATATTGGGCTACTATTTTTCCAACTGCTAAAGAGGGAATAGCACAATATATAATATCTGGTTTCTTTCTTTTTTCTAAATACTCTTTAATATTTTTTGATAATTTTTTGTGACTATTAAATCTCTTTAGACACACATTTTTAGAATAACCTGGTTCATGGCATGCTGTTATTTTTACTCCATCCAATTTTCCTATCTTATTAAATTTTTCTTTTTTAGTATGATTAAAATCAGATGTAATAATTTCAACATTGTTATTTTTTGACATTGCCAATAATTTTGCAATATAAACAAATCTACTATTATTACTTTCAAAGCATTCAATATCTCTTAAGTATTGTGAAACTATAACAATATCCATCTATTTTCACCTTTTTATAAATATTTCCCTTTATCAAAAATCTCTTCTGATTCTAATAATAGTGGTTCTACATCTACATCTCTTAAAAATACATATGGTTTCTCATAATGATAAAATTGATTTCTTACAACATTGTCACAATTTCCTTCCTCCATTATTTTTATTGTATCCTCGATTAAGTCAAAACCTGCTTCAGCCATTACGCCTGTATATGCCATATGCCTAATATTAACTTCTGTAACTTTCATTTTGCCATCTTTATCTTCTTTCAAATCAAAAGATAAAATTCCATGGGCTTTTACATTTAATTTTTTTTCTAAATATTTAATACAGCTATCGCAGAATTCATTTATTTTGTCTTCATTTAGAAATCTTCCAAAGTGTGTATTTCCAGTAACATGTGATGGTGCAGTACTAGCCATAACATATTCTACACATTCTAATGCAGCACCTTTTACATATTCTCCATTATAATATAACATTTGGTTTGCAAGATGTCTTCCTGTAAGATATTCACTTACTGTAAACTCTGGAATTGTCGAATTTATAAACAGCCAACTTTTATAACTTGATATATCATCTAACTTCAAAGATCCCAAGCCCCCAGTGCCCTCTGTTGCTCTTATCCAACATGGAAATCCTATCTCATTTTCTACGTCTTCATAACGTGGATTTTCCTGTGTAACCTTTATTGTTTTAGGAATAAATTCTGTGCCTTTAAGTAAATCAGCCATTATTGATTTATCCCTTAATGACATTGATAACAATTTACCGCCCATAAAAACTTTACATGGATATTTCCCATTTTTCTCATAGTAATCTCCCCATTCTACGATTTCACTTTCAGGCTGAACAAAAGCGTAATCTATTTCTTTTTCGTTAACTAATTTTTCAATCCAAGGAAAATATTCATTTGATGTACACTTTGGGCATACAAAATATTTATCAAGCAATCCCTTCATAAAAAATCCTATTGCCTTTTTATTTATATCACATCCGATTAATTTATAATCCGGATGATTTTTTCTTATAATCTTTGCAATTGATCTTGGTGTTAAACCACCTATTCCTGTTATTAATATTGTTTTCATAATTTTTCTCTTTTCTTTATATATTTTCTAATATTATTTTGACTTCTCTCTTCATATCTTTTTCGTCAAATCTTTGATCACAAATTAATGATAGTTCATTTGCATACGTCTTGTTTCTAAAATTATTAAAATTTGGCCAATGAATAGGGCAATATACATTATTATCAATTAATTTTTTCCTTATATAGTCTCTGTTTTTTAAAATTATTGGAGCAAATAATGGGCAATCCCCATCTTTATAATTATATAACATTTTTACATTATCATTAAATACAAAATTTTTTTCAATTGTTTTTGAGTTGTCTATTCTTTTTCTTATTATATCTTCTAAATCAATTCTTTTTAATATCTCTAAAGATTCATCATCCATCTTCCTGTTTTTGTAATCAGTTATAAGTTTATTACTTTTATTAAATAAATCTAAAAACATATCTTTACAATCAATATTTTCATTATATATATACTCTCGTTTTAACTGCATTGCTAGTTTTTTACATTTTACCAATTCCTCGTTTATTGTATAATTATCAATATTTTTCTTAAAGTTACAGTTCTTATTAATTGCAATTGCTCCTGTATAAATAGGAAACCATTTTCTTAAACTAGCAATTAAATAATTAGAACTTTCACAATGGCTTTTTTTACAAAAAACTCTATGAGTTATATCTTCTATTACAGCAATATTTTTCATTTTAAATTTTTTTATATAATAATCCATATTTGAATTACTATACCCAAAATATGACATACCAAAAAATATTGAACAGTTAAATTGAATGTCTATATAAAACTTATTATTCATCAGGTCAACATTATAATATTTAATGTTGTATCCTTTATCTATAAATGGTTGTACCATAGAGTTACAGCAATAGTCCGGCATATATACTATTTTTTTATCGTCCTTGATATCTTCTAGCACATAATCTATTGCTGTTCTCCCAGACATCAAGTACTTTACATCAAGTCCTAGATTTTCAAAATATTTTAAATTATCTTTTTTAATCAAGTTTTCACTTTCTATCTTCCAAAACTCGCTACCTATTTCCTTCATTTTGGTACTCCTCTTTCAGCATCGAGTACATTATTAGGTTGTTATATTTTCCATTCTTATATATTGCTTTTCTTTGAATTCCTTCTCTTACAAAACCTATTTTTTCAAATAGTGACATTGAACATTCATTATATTCCAAAATATTAACAAAAATTCTATTCATATTTAATTCTTCAAAGATATATTTAGTTAATAATATTAATGTTTCGTAGCCATACCCTTTTCCTTGAAATTCTTCAAGCAGTTTGACATCAATGGAACTACTTCTATTTTTCCAATCAATTCTACTAATTATCGCTGTTCCGTATGAAATTTTTGGGTTTTCTTTACTTGATATCATATATCTAAAATTACTATCATTTTTTAAATTATTAAACCAAGTAAAATGCTCCATTGATGATATTGGTTTACTCCATCCAACAACATCCTTTGATACATTTTCGTCATTTATCAAAGTTTTTAGCACATTTATGTCTTCGTCTTCGATATTTCGTAGATAAATTTTATCTCCTACTAAATTCATTCTTTTCCCTCCTATAATCATCAAAGTCCTTTGTTTTTCCTGTTCCCCTTACAACTATATTCTCTTTTTTTAAAACTTTTTTTATTGTCATTAATATAATTTTAAAATCCTCTTTAAAAGAAACATTTTTTTTATATTGCAAATCAAAGCTAAATCTTTCTTCCCAACTTATTGCATTTCTCCCATTTACTTGTGCTAGCCCTGTTAGTCCTGGTCTTACATCATGCCTATGTTTTTCTTCTTCTGTATAGTATGGCAAATATTCTACTAATAATGGCCTTGGTCCTACTATTGCCATATCTCCTTTTATTATATTTATTAGTTCTGGTAGCTCGTCTAAGCTTGTGCTTCTTAAGAATTTTCCAAATTTTGTTAGTCTATACTCGTCCGGTAATAGGTTTCCATCTATATCTCTTTTATCTGTCATTGTTCTAAATTTGTACAGTGTAAATGTTTTTTCGTTTTTTCCTGGTCTTTTTTGTTTGAATATTATAGGACTTCCTAGGTTTATTCTTACTAATATTCCAATAATTATCATTAATGGCATTAATAGTATTAATGCCATTAGACTTAATATTAAGTCTAATATTCGTTTTATGTATTTTGCGTACATTATGTTCTCCCCTTTTGGTTTTAATGGCCCTATCTACTAACACTATTCAAAGCATTTTTTTATTATATCTATTACTCTTTCTTGCTCTTCTTCTGTCATCTTGGTATCTGATGGCAAACATACTCCTCTGTTAAATAAGTCCTCCGATACTGATGTTCCATCATTTTTTGCTGTTATAAAGTCATATTCTTTAAATACTGGCTGTAAATGCATTGGCTTCCATACTGGTCTTGAGTCAATATTTTCCTTTTCTAGTGTTTCCATTATATTTAGTGGCTTAACTTTTGAGTCTTTGTCAATTGTCATTACAGATAGCCAATGATTTGGCTTTGTATTTTTTGGTATTGGTTGCATTTTTATTTCTTTTACTTTTTCTAATTCATTTTTATATTTATTGTATATTTCAGTTTTCTTCTCTATTCTTTTATCTAAAACCTTTAGTTGACCTCTACCAATTCCTGCACAAATATTGCTCATTCTGTAGTTATAACCAATTTCTTTATGTTCATAGTGTCTCACTGGCTCTTTGCTTTGTGTTGCCCAAAATCTAACCTTTTTTATTCCATCTTCATTATTAGAAACTAGCATTCCGCCACCACTGGTTGTTATTATTTTATTTCCATTAAATGAAAATACCCCATATTCTCCAAAAGTTCCAGTTTGTTGACCATTATATATTGAGCCTAAACTTTCTGCTGCATCTTCAATTAAAGGCACATTATGTTTTTTACAAATTTTTATTATTTCATCCATTTTAGCTGGTGTGCCGTATAAATGTACTACAATTACAGCTTTTGGATTTGGATATTTTTCAAATGCTTTTTCCAAAGCCAATGGGTCCATATTCCATGTTTCATATTCGCTATCTATAAATACTGGTGTAGCATTTTGATATATTATTGGGTTACATGTTGCCGAAAATGTTAATGATGAGCAAAATACAATGTCTCCTTGCTTTACATTTAATGCTTTTAATCCTAAGTGTATTGCCGCAGATCCTGCTGATAGTGCTGCCCCAGTTTTTACTCCAACATAATTTGCAATTTCTTCTTCAAATTTGTTTACATTTTCCCCTAATGGTGCTATCCAATTTGTGTCAAATGCTTCTTTTATAAATTGCTGTTCATAACCTTCATCTGACATATGTGGTGAAGCTAATAATATTTTTTTACTCATATTGGTCATCGTCCCCTCTTTTGTAATTTATAATAACTATATACGTTATACAGCTACATTTATATTTTCTTTCATTTTTTTGTTAACTTCTTCTGGTTCTTTGTATGTTGGCACTACTTGTTTCATTGTGCTTTTTATTTTGCCTATACTTATACTTTCATCTTGTATTATTTCTTTCAATTTTTCTAATTTTATTAACAATTGTTTATAAGTTATGCTTGATGGTTGTCCAATAAATATTTTATCGTGTGATGTTTTTGTAAGTCCTTCCTCTGACATTAATAATTCTTCATATAATTTCTCTCCTGGCCTCAACCCTGTAATTTTTATTTCTATATCCACATTTGGCTCTAGTCCAGATAATTTTATTAAACTAACTGCCAAATCATAAATTTTTACTGGTTCTCCCATATCCAATACGAAAACTTCTCCGCCTTTTGCATAACTCATTGCCTGTAGCACTAGGCTTACAGCCTCTGGTATTGTCATAAAAAATCTTGTTATATCCCTGTGCGTTACTGTTACAGGGCCACCGTTCGCTATTTGTTTCTTAAATAACGGTAATACTGATCCATTACTTCCCAACACGTTTCCAAATCTAACTGCTGCAAATTCTGTTTTGCTTTTTTTATTAAATGCTTGTATAATCATTTCGCACATTCTTTTTGTAGCACCCATTATATTTGTTGGATTTACAGCTTTGTCTGTTGAAATTAATACAAATCTTTTTACATTGTATTTGTCTGCACAATTTGCCATATTATATGTACCAAAAACATTGTTTTTTATTGCCTCTAATGGACTTACTTCCATCAATGGAACATGCTTGTGTGCAGCCGCATGAAATACTAAATATGGATTATATTGTTTAAAAACTTGCTCAAGTTTTTGCTTATCCCTTACGCTTCCTACTATTGCATCAATTTCAAATTTCTCATCATAATGATTTTGCTTTAATTCCATTTCTATATTGTATAAATTATTTTCGTATATATCAAAAATTATTAATTTGCTTGGATTAAATTTGGCTATTTGCCTGCATAATTCTGAACCTATTGAGCCTCCACCACCTGTTACTAGTATAGTTTGTCCTTTTATCAATTCTTCTATATTGTCATTTGATAATGTTATGGGTTCTCTGCCTAATAGGTCTTCTATTTCTATATCTCTTAAATTCTGTAGTAAGTTTTTATTTTTTATTATATCAGACACACTTGGTAATACTCTAATTTTTACTCCTGTTTCTTGACATATATTTAATATTTCTTTTTTGTTTTTGCTATCAATATTGCTTATTGAAAAAAAGATTATATCTATATTATTTTGTCTGCATATATTTGCTATGTCATATCTATTTCCTAATATTTTTATTCCTGAAATTGCATAATTCATTTTGTTTGGATTATCATCTATTAGTCCTACTATATTATAGTGACATCTCATAGTGTTCTTTATAGTTTTTATCATTTCACTTGATGCTTCTCCTGCTCCTATAATAAGTATATTTTTTCTTTCTACTTGTTCATTTTTTACTGGATGTAATTCATTTAATGTAAATCTTATAATAACTCTATATGAAACTACCATTACAGCTGTTAATATTGTTGCAAGCACTATTTCTCTATAGCCTATTAATGGGGCTTTAAACAAAAATTTTACTAGCACTAATATTGCTCCAGAAAGTATAGACATACTAATATATTTTATATAATCAAATCCGTTTTCGAATCTAGTTATATTTCTGTATACATCTAGTAGATTAAAAGTAATTAGATACACAAATAAAGAAACTACTACTGTATTGTAAAACATATTTAAGTATTGCAAATTTGTCGTTGGGTTTCCTTTTATTAAGCAACTACTAATAATGTATGAAGAATTAATTATGATTATATCTATTATGTATAAAACCATTGCTCTATACTTTTTTAATAATTTCATTGTTTCCCCCCTATTTGTCTTGCTCTTTTTTACCTATACCCCGTTTTTTGTATTATCTTCTCGCTTATTTCTTTTAATTTATTTGTTACTTTATATTCTTTTTCTGAAAATAGTTCTTCATGTAATTTTACAACATTCTCTTCTAATGTTATTGGTGGTCCATACCATACTCCATTTAATGTTATTCCCTGTGTTTTATATGGCCAGCCTTTACTTTCTACTATTTTGTATGAAGCTACAGTTGGTATTAAAGAAAGTATTTCTTTTGTCTCTATATTTGTATATATAAGTGGTAATAATTTATCTGCTAATGTATTTAGTTCTAATATGCTCATTGTTTTTGCTTTTTCAAATGCTGCTGTAAGCACTTTTCTCATTCTTTCTGTTCTTGCATAATCATTGTCTATTTTTCTTATTCTTGCAAATGCCAGCGCTTGTGCTCCTGTTAGTTCATATGTTCCACCTTCTACTATTCCAGGAATTTGTGTTGCCTCTGCATCTGTTACTGTTAATTTTATACCACCAATTTCGTCTATTATTTCTTGCGTTGATGTAAAGTTTACGGTAGCAAACTCTGTTATATTCAAATCTAAATTTGTATTTAATGTACTCATTGACAAAGCTGGACCTCCGTAGGCATATGCATGGTTTACTTTGTCTAATCCATGGTTTGGTATGTCTAAATATGTATCTCTATATACAGATACTAGTTTTATTTCCTTATTTTTTTGATTTATACTTGCTATTATTATACAGTCTGATCTACTTCCTTCATATGTTCCTGCTGTATCTATTCCAAATAGTGCTATATTCCTATATTCTACTAAGTTTTCTTTTATTCCTTCTGTTACTTCTATTTCGTGTGGTTGTATTGGCACATAATTTAATTTTTTTATTTTGTTTACTATATATACTCCCGCTCCTACGGCTACTAGGGCTAATATTAATATTATAATAAGTAATACTTTTAATAATTTTTTCATGTTTCCTCTTCTTTCGATTGTTTTTTCTTCAATTATTACTATATATCAAGGGTCGAATAAAGTCAATAATAATCGAGCAAAAAATTTTACCAATTGTTACTAGTTTAATCTCTTCTTCCGTAAGGCTAAGTAAAGCTTTCTTATATTTGCGTGCTTTCTATTGTTTTAAGTATTTTTTCTATTAGAATATATATAAACGTCATTATTTCAAAATATTTCTTTAAGACTTCACTTGGATTATCTTTTGTTGAAAAAACTTCAAACATGCTTTCCGTATCAAATAGCACATACATTTTGTTTTGTTTAATAATTATATGAAAATCAATTTTATATTTATTATAAATATCTAATAAACCTTCCTGTATATCAGATGTTAACAGTTGCATAGCAATTATGTTATTATCTGTATATACATTGAATATTTTTTCAAATCCATATGAATCCATTTCTAACTTTTGTGTTTTTTTAATTGATGATGAATAATCTCTAGTAATATTCAAATTAGAATTAATTGATTTTTCAAGTTCTATTTTTCCAAAAAGTCCTCCAAATATAGTCATAACTTTTTTCTCTTCATTTCCGTCTTTGTCCTTCTCCACTGTAATTCTTTGTACCAACAAGTCTGCCATTTTTATATTTTGATTATTTATTTTTCCCTCAAAATAATCATCTGATACATAACTATTATAGTAGCCTCCATAATTCGCCTCATCAAAAATATCACTTGGCATTTCTTTCAATGGAATATAATCTAATTCATCAATGAAATTTTGCAACATTTTTTCTATTATTTTTTCTTTATATTCTTGATTAGATTTTATAATCTCTTTTGAAATTTTTGACTCTGTATTTATTAATTTGGTTATTATTATTACAAATAAAATAAACATTGGTATTATTAAACGTATTAGTTTTGTATTATAACATATTAAATAAAATAAACTCAAAATAATTGTTATCATTACAATTGTTGTGATTATTGTTATTTTTTTCTTTCTCTTTTTCAAATTTTCCCAATTATCTATCATTTCATTTTTGTTTATATCTATGCTTGAAAAGAAATCATCAAAATTTTTATATTTCATTACATATTTTCTCCATCTATTTTAATATTTTCTTTTTTATATTCTTCTATCTGGAAAAATTCTTTTTCTTTAAATCCAAATATACCTGCAACTATATTGCTAGGAACAGTTTGAATTGCTGAGTTATATCTTTGTACATCTGTATTATATATTCTTCTAGCTGCTTGTAATTGACTTTCCATTTTTACCAGATTATTTTGTAAACTTATAAATTGTTCGCTTGCTTTTAATTCTGGATAATTTTCTGCTATTGCAATTACTTTATTTAAGCTCTTGTTTAATTCTCCTGCTTTTTTCAAATTTTGATTTTTTGCATATTCTGTTCTTTGTTTTGTAATATTTTCTAGAAGCTGTTTTTCGTGTTTTGCATATCCTTTTACACATTCTACTAAATTTGGTATTAAATCGAATCTTTGGTTTAAATAAATATCTATTCCAGATTCAGAACTTTTTACTTTGTTTTGTAATTTAATAATTTTATTATATTCTTTTATAATTAAAATAATTAAAATTGCAATTACAACAAGTGTCATCAATATTATTGTATCCATATTTATTCCCCCTTATTTTTCAATTATGGCCTTATTAATTAGTCCATTTTCATCATATTCATAAATAATTTCATAAGTTGTTCCTTTAGAAAACTTCTTTTTCATCTTTCTAAGTTCACTGGCATCATTTGTTTCTGTATCTGCAAAGTTTACCGTTATAATATGCTCAGGATTTTCTTCATTTGATTTAATAACTGTATCCAAAAAATTATTCATGAAAAATCCATCAGTACTACCATAATATAATGTTTTAAATTTACTGTTAAAAGAATCTACGTTATATTCTTTTTCTGTTTCTTGAAATTTTCCAAATATCATACCAAATATATCTGAAAAAGAATATTGTTCAAATAATTCTACTATAGAGTTTGGTACTATCTGATTGGATACTTTCTCAAATTTATTTAATACTTTGTTAATGGTTATTGCACCTATTCCAAGGATAACAAATATTAATATAATTACTATTATAATTATTTTCGTTGGTCTTCCATTATTATTAACTTTAGATTCTTTCTCAGCTGGCTCTGTATTTTCGTCTAGCAAGTCGTTAGCTGTTACATTAAATATTGTTGCCATTTTAGTTAATTTGTCTGCATCCGGAGTTGTTTGTCCTAATTCCCATTTTGAAACTGTTTGTCTTGTCACATCAAGTTTCTCTGCTAATTCCTCTTGTGACCATGCATTTCTCTTTCTTAATTTAATTATTTTTTCTTCAAGTTTCATTTCTATAAATCCCCCTATTTTTTATTTATATTGTGTTTATTCTCTTGTGACTAATTCAATTATACTATTTGTCAATTCTTATTTCAAGCAACTAATGTTGGAATTTTGTCACTTTTAGTTAACATTTGTCTATTCTATGCTTTTTTTGTCTCCCTTGTAAATTTCAAAAAAAATACACTTGCTATCAAGTGTATTGTGGTGCACCAGGAGGAATTCGAATCCCCGACCTCTCGGTTCGTAGCCGAGTGCTCTATCCAGCTAAGCTACTGGTGCATAAATTTTAACCTTAATTAGTATAGCATATATATCTTAAAAAAACAATACTGGTATTGATTATTATTTTAATTTGTGAAATAATATATTTTATTAAGGAGGGAACTTTATGCGAAAGTTTTTTAAATGTTTTTTGCTTGGGCTCATTTTTCTTTTTGCTATTAGTTTAAATAAATGTGTAAAAGCAAATTCTATCAATTCTATTTCTATGGACATTTACATAGATAAAAATGGTGACGCTAATATAACTGAGACTTGGAATTGTTATTCTGATAGTGGCACAGAGGTATATCATCCTTATTATAACTTAGGTAATTCACAAATTATAAACCTATCTGTAAAAGAAGGCTCAGACTATTACTCTACCATTTCTAATTGGGATACTAGTGCAGATTTTTCAGATAAAGCTTATAAATGTGGTATTAATTATATTGATAATGGAGTTGAATTATGTTGGGGAATTAGTGATTATGGTTCTCATACTTATACAGTCAATTATACTATTACAAATTTTGTCTCTACTTTGTCTGATGCTCAAATGGTTTATTGGACTTTAATTCCTCACGACTTTTCTAACAGGATTGATAAAACTTATATTAAAATTTATGCTGATTTTGATATTCCTGATACTGTTGATGTTTGGGGATATGGTAATTATGGTGGCACTGCTTATGTATATGATGGCTATATAGAAATGCAGTCAGATGGTCCATTAGAAAAATATGAGTATATGACAATATTAGTTAAATTTCCATTAGGATCTTTCGATTCTACCAATATTATAGATAATGATTTTGAATATTATTACGATATGTCAAAAGAAGGTAGTACTGCTTACGATAGCTCTTCTAACAATTACTCAACTAACTTTTTTAAAGATGTATTTTTACCAATATTCTTGATATGCTTTTTTGTTATTATTTTTATTATAATTGGACTTCTTATTTATGGTGAAACTACTAGATATAATTTTAAACTGTCTAAAGAAGAAAAAAAAGAGGCACCATATTATAGAGATATCCCATGTGACGAAGATATATTCAGAGCCTATTATGTCGCTAATAAATTTAAACTTTTTAGAAATCGAACCGATATATTAGGTGCGTTTATCTTAAGATGGATAAAAAGTGGTTTAGTTAAGGTGGAAAAGCGAATTGTTGGCACAATTATAAAAAAAGAAGATTCTGTTATAATTTTTAATACTTTAGGACACACTTTTTCTAATAAACACGAAAAAAAAATATTTAATATAATGTATAAAGCCAGCAAAGATGGTATTTTAGAAAGGAAGGAATTTAAAAATTGGTGTAGCAACAACTATTCAACAATTTTTAATGTTTTTGACGATATTACATCAGATGAAGAGAAAAGATGTATTAATGAAAGGCTTATATCTATAGATACTGTTAAATCATTTAATCTTCTTTCACGTAAAGAATATAATGCAAGTGATAAGTTAAAAGAACAAGCTATTCAACTTGCCGGCTTTAAAAGATATTTGAATGACTATACTCTTGTATCTGACAGGGAAGCCATAGAAGTTCATTTATTTGAAGAATATCTAATATATGCACAGATGCTTGGTATTGCACAAAAAGTAGCTAAACAATTTAAGGATTTATATCCTGAAATTATAGAACATTCTAGTTTCAACTCTTACAATGACTTTTTGTTTATATATTCATATGTAAACTCTGGAATAACTGCTGCAAATACCGCAAGAATGAGAGCAGAAAGCTATTCTAGTGGCGGAGGAGGATTTTCTTCTGGTGGCGGAGGCGGCGGTTCCTTCGGTGGCGGAGGCGGCGGCGGTGGATTCCGTTAAACCTTATATTTTTTTAAAAGCATTTAAGCTGACAACTTAAATGCTTTTTTATCGTATTTATTTAAGTAATATACCTAAAATATCTCTACATAAACTCTATATAATTCAAAATATTTTCTTAATAATAATATATTTCTATTAAAATTTATCTTTTTTTTTGCTAAAGTATTGCCAAAAGTGTTTTTCTGTGCTATATTATATTAGTAGTTTGAATTTCGAGGTGTAGCGCAGTTGGTAGCGCGCGTGGTTTGGGACCATGAGGTCGCAGGTTCGATCCCTGTCACCTCGACCATATTTAGAGCTGTTTTCAAGAAAATTCGAAAGAACTTGAAAGCAGTTTTTATTATATAAAAGTACTATTTTCTAAGGTTTTAGAGAATAGTATTTTTTTAGTTTAATTCTAAAAGGAAAATCCTGAAATGGTAGCTACAATTGATTCTATTAATGTAGAGTCTACTGTAGAAGTCATTGGCATCGCAAATCTGAACCCCTACGTGAAAAACGGCGGTATTGAATTCATTCCTGAATCCATTTCTGTCGTCAGTGTCGCTGCTGCTGGTCTTCCGATTGACAGCAATAGCTCTCCTGAGCTTCGTATGGATTGGCGGTATCTGGATCTTCGCAATCCTAAAAATCTTCTGATTTTTGAATTGCAGACAGTCATCGAACATGCAATGAGGGAGTATTGGATGAACAATGGTTTCATTGAAATTCATACTCCAAAACTGATGAGTACTTCAAGTGAATCTGGCAGTGAACTTTTTAAGCTTGACTATTTTGGAGGGAAGGCTTACTTGTCTCAATCTCCGCAGTTCTATAAGCAGATGGCTATGAATGCTGGTTTTGAAAAAATCTTTGAGATTGGTCCGGTCTTTCGTGCTAATCCCAGCTTCACTGCACGTCATGAAACAGAGTTCATTAGTGTAGATGCAGAGATTTCTTGGATTAACTCTCATGAAGATGTTATGAAACTGGAAGAAGAATGGATTGCCTATTTTATGGCAAAGGCACAAGAAAAACTTGGCGAAAAGGTTTCTGCTCTTTATGGCATCACAATCGAAGTACCCAAGCTTCCGTTTCCTCGAATTTCTCTTGCCAAAGCAAAAGAGATTATTCGTGAACGTGGATATGTGTCTCCCAAAGACGATGACCTTAATCCTGAGGATGAAAAAATTCTTTCCGAATATGTTAAGGAAAAATTTGGTCATGACTTTGTCTTTGTTACAGACTATCCTGTTTCTGCTCGTCCGTTCTACCACATGCGTCACGAAAACAATCCTACACTGACTAAGAGCTTCGACTTGCTTTATCGCGGTCTCGAAGTAACAACTGGTGCTCAAAGAGAGCATCGTTATGATGTCTTGAAGGCACAAATTCTCGAAAAGCAGGAAACTGAGAACGATGCAAAATTACTTGAATCTCTCAAATATTACCTGCAATTCTTCGAATACGGAACTGTCCCTCATGGTGGTTATGGTTTTGGTTTGTCCCGTCTGATTATGAAACTCCTTGAGCTTCCCAACATTAGAAGTGCGACATTCTTGTCTCGTAACCCTAAAAGACTTACACCTTAACCCTATCACGTTGTCATTTATGACAGCAAAAAAACAGAAGCAAGCAGTTATTTACTGCTTGCTTCTGCCATTTTATTCTTGTTCAGTTTTCTTATTCAATATTTTCATGCTATTTAATGATGTTTACTTCACTATTATTTATTATATATAAATCCCCTTTTATAATATCTATTTCTTTTTCATTACTAACTTTTAAAGCAGTATTATTTGTTATTCCATAAATTTTAAATTTATTTGATGCAGGAAAGAGTTCACTTTTTAATAATTCACCATTATTAATTTCAAAATGTGGCTCAAAAGTGTAATCTATTCTACCAATTCCATAATAAATCTTTGTATTTTCTACACCATCATCAATATCCTTTGAACATATTGATATCTTTCCTAAATTTATAGCACCTGCACTTACCCCTATAACTGCACCCTGAAATTCTTTTATTTTTTCAGATATATTCAATTTAGAAATAAATTCAAATTGTCTAATTGTATCTCCTCCCATTAAAAAGATTATATCTGCATTATTAATTTTTTCTTCAAGTGTCTCCTCATTCATATTTACATCAAAAATATCTACATTTTCTATATCAATTCCTATCTCTCTAAACCATTCAACATCCGTATTTACATATTTATCTGTTTTACTATTTTTTCCCATTCCTCCTGGAATAAAAATTATATTTTTACAATCCTTTAAATCCTTTTGAAATACTCTACTTACTTCTTTGCCAAAATGTTCTTCTACTGAAAAACCGCTAAAAATATATGTTATTTTTTTCATATTATCCCCCCATATTCTTCATATAATCAATACTAACCAATAACATTATAATACAAATCACGAAAAGAGTAAATACGATTATATTTATTATTTTCTCTATTATATACATTATCAAATATATAAATTTTTTTAATTCCAGCATCATATATCCTATTTAAATGTTTTAAGCTATCATCAACAAAAATATCAATATTATTTTCTAGACAAGCCTTCCCTTTATTTACTTCTTCAATAATAAATTTATCAAACGGAATATTATTAATTTTTAGCCAATTCAGAGTTTCATTATATGTATCCCTCATCTCTGTTGACTTTCTTCCCGTAATTATATATATTTCATGACCAAGTTTTTTTATATTATTAAGATATTCTACAGCATCATCCCTTGGTTTAATAATATTTAGTACTTCCATTTGTATATATTTTTTGAATTTTACATAATCATCTTTTTCCCAATCGAAAATCTCAGAAATCCTATATGCATTTTCATTTTTTATTCCTTTTCCTAAAATATAATCATTATACTGTAATCCATATTTAATTATTTCATTATGCAAATTTGTAATTGTACCATCTATATCTACACCTATTTTCATATTAACTTCACCTATTTTTATTCATACTTTATAGATAATTGTTGAACCTTCATCTTCAAATTTAAAATCTAGAACCTTATAGTTTTGACTAAATTCTTCAAATTGTTTATGATTTTGTCTAGGAACATAAAATAGAAAAAAACCGCTTCCTCCTGCACCTAATAATTTCCCACCAGTAGCACCTTTTTCTAGAGCTTTTTTGTAAATATCATCTAATCTATCATTAGATATTCCTGAAGCCAAACTTTTTTTTAAGTTCCAATTCTGATTTAGTACTTCACCTAATACATCTATATTTCCATCATATAGTGCCTTTTTTAAGACTGGAACCAAGTCGCATATTTTTTGTTGATTCTCAACATTTGTACCTTTCTTTATTCTTTTTGCTTGTTCATCTAAAATTTCATATGATTTATGCTCTCCTCCAACGTAAATCATATATAAATTATTTTGCAATGCTTCTAATGTCTCTGGTTTTAATTCAATCTTTTCAACATAAACTGAACCATCTTTATTAAATTGATAATATTTCAATCCTCCAAAGGCAGCAGCCCATTGATCTTGTTTTCCGACTGATTTATTCCCTGTATTTTTTTCAATTTGCCAAGCATAGTTTGCTAATTGGGTACAAGTTAATTTTTTTTCATTTTTATATTCGTTTATTGCATTAAGTGTACCTATTGTAAATGTACTTGAAGAGCCTAATCCAGTTCCTTTTGGAACATCAGAAGTAGATATTATTTCTACTCCATGAATATTATATTTTTCTATAATTTTCTTTAATATATCATTGTTAATTTCTTTATACCTAGCAATGTTTTCTATATTATCTAAATATTTTAGCTTTATTTCATCTTCGTCAAAATTTTTTTGCATATAACATAAATATATTTATTTATAGTTGTACTTATAACACATCCACCATTATTTTCATAATATGATTCTAAATCGCTACCTCCTCCGCAAAAACTAATTCTAAATGGTGTTCGTGTAATAACTATATTATTTGTAGTATTCAATAATCTACCCCCTCTTAAACTAATTCTTAACATTTTTTATATTTCTCGCGTGCACTTTCTAAAGAATCTATTCCTACATTATTTTTTATCGGTGCATATTCTTTGTATCTATCAACTCTATATATTATCATATCATTAAGTATATCGAAAAAGTCGAATATAAAACTTTCAAATTTGTATGCATTTAGTTTATTTGGTACTACTAATTCTCCATTTTTGTTCATATAATTACATTTTTTATATGCTAAATGATATTTAACCTTTTTCATTGATATTTTTTCTAAATCATCAACTCTATATATATTCCATAACAAATGTGCATCTGCATAAAGCAATTCGTTTCCTTTTTTCTTTTTTGCTAATTCTTTGCTTATTTCTGAATATTCTATAACTCCAACTTTTCCATTTTTCTTACAAAAGACGCCCATTTTCTCTTCTGGATCTTCTTTTTTTATTGATTTTCCTATACTTTTTACACCTTTATCTATCATAATACCAAGTGGCACTTCGTCAATTGGTTTCATTAAAATATTATCCAATCCTGTAATCAAAAGATATTTTATTTTTCTTTTTTTCAACTTTGAAATTACACCATTTTTCTTCATGCAATAAAAACATTTCCATGTCCATTTGAAGCAAATTTAATCTGCCTATTTTCATCAACAATTAAATTTTTATTTTCCAAAAACATTGGCAACTCGTCTTGAACAAAAAATCTAATATATTCTTTTCTGTTAAAATATTTGTTTTCTTCAAAATATTTTACTGTCTCATTATTATTCTTTTTTGAGGTCATAATGTACAAGGGGACTTTACAAGAATACTTTTCTTCAATTTTTTTTATTTTTTCTATATATAAAGAAAAAAATGTAATATTTTCATCAGGAAATATTTTATATATTCCTTTAGGTCCATTAAAGCCCAACCTTGTCCCTTGTCCTCCCGCTAAAATAACTATCGCATATTCATTTCTTTTCAAAGCTTCAGTTCCAATATTAAAGTATCTTTCCTTGTTTGCAATGTTGTTCTGATCTATATATGTTATTGGTCTTATATTATCAATTTTTTCTTCTCTATATCTTTTTCTTTTAAATAATTCATGCACTCATCAAAATTAATATTTTCTAATTCCAAAGCTATCTGTTCTTTATCTGATTCATTAAAATTTTCAATTACTTCACTAAAATAATTTTGCTTATTATTACATAATACCTCATTTATATCCATAATACCTTTTCACTTTCTCCTATATACTCTTTATCACTTACAGTTGCAATTAGTTGCGTGTTATTTTTATTAATTGTTTTATCTAATAATAACTCTTCTATGATATTAACTAATTTTTTAGAAAACTTTTTATCAATATCATCAATAATTATTATACTTCCATTTTTTATAGCATCAATTATTCTAGGAACATAAAGCAATATATTTTGAATAGATGAAGATTCATTCATAAAATTCACTTCATTTCCATCTTTATATATGCTTATGATATTTTTTTCTTTTGCAATAAAATCTTGATAATTTTTATTAATTTTATTTAAAACCTTTAAAACTAATTTCTTTTCTTTATTTAATTTCTCAATAACATTATCATTAATTATTAAACTATTTAATGAACTATCAATTACTACTATATTACTTAAATATTCATATAACTTATTTACTTTTTCATTTTTCTTTGAAATTATTAAAGTAGATATTAACGGAACACTATCATCTATATACTTTTCAATTTCACATTCTTTAAGCATATTACTTTCTTGAATTTCTTTACCATTTCTTTTAAATACAATTTTCCCATCTACTTCTAGCCACTCCTTGTCAACATTAATGTTATTTAATTCGTCTTTGTTTAATTCTAAACTATATTTATATACTATATTGTTCATTTCTACAGTTATTTCAAATAAACACCTCTTATCATCTTTTTCAAAATTTGAAATAAAGTTTTTGTAAAATGATATTTGCTCTTTTAATATATATTGTGCTGGCGAAATTATATGAGAAATAGCAAAAATTATCGAATCTAAAATACTTGTTTTTCCACAATTTTCTTTTCCACATATAAAAAATATATTAGTTTTCAAATTTAACTCTATTTCTTTATTTATATATTTATAAT